>Ga0156628_149_pt1 | contig 4767 bp, 3 predicted proteins | sample RifOxyC3_FD_110702 | JGI IMG/M metagenome (GOLD analysis project Ga0156628, IMG submission 110702) | Bdellovibrionales bacterium RIFOXYC12_FULL_39_17 | reverse complement strand
TTCCTAGGAAGTAATTATTAAGTAAAACTATTTTTCTTTCAAATAAAATTAATGAGTTACGCTTTTGTGACAGATGGGGCTATATTTTTATACAGGAAAATGTTAATGACACCATTGTCCAGTTTTTTGATGGTTTTTTGAGCAAACTGTATCAGCAAAGATTAAATAAAGGAGAATATCATGCCCCAGTTAATGCTTCCCCTCATATCCCCAGGAGCCAGCCGGATCAGTGACCTCATCAGCGTATATCGCGATGATAAACGTTGGACTTATTATTTTGGACTGCACCCCATTTATGTGCATGAGGGGACAGATGTTAGGATGTTTCGTGCGGTAACAGCCATGATGATTGCCTCCGGTACTTGCCGCCATGTGGATATAATCAAAGCATTTGGCGTATCCAAAAGCAGTGTCAACCGGGCGCTTAAAAAACTGCGTGAAGGGGGATTCGAAGCGTTTTTCGAGGAACGTAGTGGAGGTCGCAAAGGGAGTGTGCTGACACCGCAGGTTCTTGAGAAAGCGCAGGCTCTTTTGGATAAAGGAGTAAGCCGCCAGGATACTTCTGAAGAGCTTGAGATAATGCCAGATACCTTGCGTAAGGCTATTAGCGATGGTCGTCTGCATGTATATCAAAATGCTGTGATAAGACAGGAAGGCACAGTCAAATCAGAGCGCAGTGCACAGGATGCATCGGCAGCAGAAGGTATGGGGACAGCCTGTACACGTGTCATGGAACGGGTATTTGCCTCATTTGGCAAAATGAAAGGAGCAGATGTATGTTTTGAAGCCTGTTTGGATGTTCCAAACGGAGGGGTTTTGTGTGCATTACCGGCACTGCTGACCAATGGTCTTTTAGAAGGGAGCGAAGAATTATTAGGAAAACTCAAAGGATATTATACGCTTTTTCATGTTTTGTTAATGCTGGCCTTTATGGTGTTATGCCGGATTAAGACGGTTGAGCAACTGAGGGGGCATGCTCCCGGCGAATTTGGGAAATTACTGGGATTGGATCGCATGCCGGAAGTACGTTGTTTGAGGGAGAAGATGGATGCCTTAAGCATCGGGGACGGGGCAGAGAAATGGGCATTGCATCTTTGTAAGCAATGGATGAAAGCCGATGGTGAAATTGTAGGAACCCTTTATATCGATGGACATGTACGCATTTATCACGGGAAGTTGACCCAACTGCCACGACGATATGTTTCCCGTGAGCGACTATGTTTAAGAGGTACCACCGATTATTGGGTAAATGATGCCGTCGGCCGTCCGTTTTTCCTGATTGAAAAAGCCAATGATCCCGGACTTTTGAAGGTACTGGAGCAAGACATCGTACCACGGCTGCTTGCTGACATCCCTAATCAGCCTAATGCTCATGCTCTCCAGGAAAATTCTCTGATTTGTCGTTTTGTATTGGTGTTCGACCGGGAAGGCTATAGCCCGGCGTTCTTTCTTAAAATGTGGCGGGATCATCGTATTTCCTGCATTACCTATCATAAACATCCGGGAGAAGCATGGCCTGTCAGTTGGTTTACAGAACAGAGCGCGGTAATGCCCAGTGGTGAAATAGTTACCATGCGCATAGCAGAAATGGGCACCCTGGTAGGTTCGGGTAAGGACTCTTTGTGGGTGCGAGAGGTTCGCAAATTAACCGATTCCGGCCATCAAACAAGCATAATCAGCACTGCCTATGATTTGCTGGATTCCCAGTTGGCCGTTCGGATGTTCAGCAGATGGTGTCAGGAAAACTTTTTCAAATACATGAGACAACACTTTGCAATTGATATGCTTTCCGAATATGGCGTGGTGGAATTTCCTGACACCGAACGGGTGGTAAATCCGGCCTGGAGGGAATTGGATCGTTCTCGCAATAGGTTGCATAACAAGCTGCGCTATCGGCAAGTCCGATTTGCTGAAATATCAATGCATCCGGCTAAGGAAGACGATCCCATTGCATATCAAACATGGGTGGAGAAAAAGAGCACGCTACTTGAGGAGATTGAGCAACATCAGCATCAATTGGAAACATTGAAGGCACAATTAAAGCAGACGAAGAAACATATTCTTTGGAAAGAGCTGGCGGACAAGGATAAATTTAATCGACTGATTCCTGGGCGCAAACGTCTTATGGATACGATTCGTATGGTGGCATACCGTGCAGAAACAGCAATGGCCGGCTTATTAACCGGCCTGGTAGTTTCCCTGTCTGATGCCAGATGTTTATTACAAGATCTGTTCGTCACATCTGCAGATATTTTACCGGATACTGAAAATAATATTTTGCATGTCCGTATTCACAATGCATCCACCCCAGCAAAAAACCGTTCGCTTGCAATGCTTTGTGAGCAACTTAATCAGGCAGAAGTTAAGTATCCCGGAACAGAAATGCGACTCGTATATGGACTGGTAGATAAGGGGGGCTGAAACCTTGGAAGTGTCACTGTTATTTCACAGAGGTAAGGTATTCTGAACTTACTTGAAGCGGGCTGTTCTATTTTTGAAGTCAAAGAAATGTTAGGTCATGATAAAATCGAAACCACAAAACGCTATCTTTTTATCCATACCCAACTGATGCGAAAGGTACTTTTTGATGAAACCATTTAAAAGTGACCTGGCATCTCACCTGGAAGCATATCTTTCCTACCGAAAATCGTTAGGATATAAGGACAAAAAGCTAAGATATGGCCTGTGGGTGTTTGATCAATACATCGCAAAATCTCCCATTAATCCTAAAAGGCTGTCCCCCTCATTTTTTCTGGATTTTAAAAAATCTATCAAAGGAGAACCCAAAACGATCAATTCCATATTGTCAGCCACAAGGGGATTTTTTGATTATCTTGTAAGAATAGATATCCTTGATGAAAATCCGTTGAAAGAAATTCCGCCCGTCCGGATAAATGCCTTTATCCCTTTTATCTTTTCTCCGGAAGATATCTCTCATATGCTTAACGCTTTGGAAAACAACATCCGAAAAGATCCGGCATATTTCTTTAAGGATCTGACCGTATACATGGCCATATTGCTCCTGTCCCAATGCGGTCTGAGACTGAGGGAGCCCTTAAGTCTGAAAATCAGTCACTATTGCAAAGAGGATGGTACCATTTATATCGAAAAGACTAAATTCAGCAAAGATCGACTGATACCCCTTCCATCGCAACTGACAAGCCAGATGGAAAATTTCCTTAATGTCAGAAATACTATGATCAGCAAGAATCAAACAATGTACCTGTTTCCTGGTGAAGCGGGCAACATGCTGTCAACGAAACGAATATATAAGGCATTTCATCAGGTAATTAAAGCGATTGGAATTTACCAGTGCCGGCAAATCATCGGCAATACAGTTTTTGGTGCGCCAACTCCTCACAGCCTAAGACATTCGTTTGCCATAAATACCCTTAAAAAGATCCGAGACCAAGGCAAATCCCCTCAAATGGCATTGCCGGTATTATCGGCATATATGGGACATCGGAAATACCGGTATACGGCTGTTTACCTGAAAGTCCTAGATGCCAAACAATATCGGGGATTGGTTAACTTTTGCATTCATGCCCAAAAGGATATTTGATGCAACTCACAATCTTAACCCAGCAATTTTTTGATCAATACCTCTACCGTATCAAAGGGGTAAGAGAAAATACGGCTAAAGCTTACAGGGATACCTTTCTGCTCTTCCTCCCTTTTGCTGCACAATATCTGCACATTCATGTCAAATCCCTTGTGATTAAGCACCTGTCATCTGATTTGGTGTTAGCCTTTTTGGATCATCTCGAAATAAATCGTCAGAATAAGGCCCAGACCCGAAATCAACGTCTGGCTGCATTAAAATCATTTTGTCGCATGATTAAACTGTTATATTCGGAAAATAAAATGATTGCCGAAGGCATCCTAAACATCCCGAAAAAAAGAGCACAGAAAACGCTCATTGGGTATTTAACTCCGGAAGAGATCATAAAAATCTTTAATACAGTGGATCTTAGACAAAAAGAGGGGTTTCGAGATTATACCATCCTGCATCTATTGAGCGATTCAGGTGCCAGAGCCAGTGAGGTGGCAGAGTTAAACCAGGACTATTTCAATCCTCAAAATATGACGCTTTCCATTTTAGGCAAGGGAAACCGTTTTCGGCAAATAGAATTAACGGTTAGAACGACCGAACTCATCAAACGCTATATTGAATCATATCGTCCCACGCCAAAGCCGCTTTATCAGAATCGGCTCTTTATCAATCAACGTGGTGAAGGGTTGACCAGACACGGAATTTACCGGATGTGTCAAAAATATTTGCATCAGGTATTGTCGGAAAAACGTCTTAAAGGACTAAATCCAGTGCACAGTTTCCGTCACTCATGTGCCGTAAACATGCTTGCTTCCGGAAAGGACATTGTCGAAATTAAAAACCGTCTAGGTCACGAGAAACTCGAGACCACAATGATATATTTAAAATTGGATTTGCCTCGTAAGCGGCAAGTCCAAAAAGAATTCATGGAATATACCCAGTCTTCAATTGAAAATGATTCAAAAATAAATGAATTGATTGATTGGGAAAACAAAGAAAAAACTTTAGCTTGGCTTGATAGTTTATAAGCAGGAGTGATATCTATCGATCAGGAAAGGAAGATCACAATATAGTGGGGGAAATTATGTTGCAAGCTTTATCTATATTATGTTATGTGATCGTTCAATTATTTGAAATTATGGCAAATATCGCCTTTATTCGAAAAGATGAATATTTTAAATAAATTCAATGCGATAACAAAACTCGCAACATAA
>Ga0156628_101_pt1 | contig 223657 bp, 200 predicted proteins | sample RifOxyC3_FD_110702 | JGI IMG/M metagenome (GOLD analysis project Ga0156628, IMG submission 110702) | Bdellovibrionales bacterium RIFOXYC12_FULL_39_17 | reverse complement strand
ATCTTACTTCCTTGTAAGTTCGAATGAACGAGATTCTCTTAGTGTTTTTTCTGGCCTACGTGTATGCGTAGTTTTTTTCTATCTGCTAGATACTCCGTAAGTTGGGCAATAAAAATCCTTACGATTATATTGTATACTGCCTTAAGCATAAAAAGGAGATGAAAGATAATCCAGAAAGTTTTTTCCCTTGGAACTTAGGAGATAAAGTGGCGTCCATGCCAGAACACCATCGAATGAAGTTTTGGGCCCCTCGGCCTCCAATCCTTTCTGGCCAATGATAGAGTGCAGAGGCATCGTGATGGCTATCCAATTTTCTTCCATGGCGCCGGCAATTTAACGCTTTTGGGATCTCCTCCCCGTAATAATAAATGAAGGTGTTCCATCATGACCTCCGCCGGAGTCTCCTTTTCCTTCCACCATTGGAAACGGCCTTGAGCAACTCTTTTAGTCACCATCACTTCTCCGTGTCCATCAAACAGGTATAACCGGATCATCGTTTTGGATAAATTAATAAAAACAAACATTCCGCCTTCTAGTGGATTTTGATTCATTTTTAGACGACATGCGGCCTCTGTTCCATTGAAGCCACTGCGAAAATCTAGCGGTTCTGTGCAGACGAAAATTTTATTTTGCATGGCAATCTGAAAAATCATTTTATCACTCCGATAAAAGAGTTAATTATCGAAAGTAATTCTTGTTCGCCGCTAACTGCGACCTCAAGTTGAAATCCCGTTGGCGATGTTAGTGTCACCAAAGATTTTCCGATTTCAGAATTTGGAAGATGATTTTTATTCATTTTAGGTAGCTCTTGAATAATAATAGGCCTGCTATTATTTGGAACTTTTCCCATTTCCTTCTTGGCAGTTAATAGAAGCCACTTTGAAATCAAGCTACGAGGCACTCTGGTTTGTTTGGCGATGGGTGTTGGCCCATATTTAATAGAAGCTGCGCAAATTTTATCTATTAATGGTTGTGGGTAGCGTCTTTTTTTTGAACTACCATAGGTAGGACATTTTAAAACATCATTGGTCAACTGCTCTAATTCTGTCACTTGAATACCTCCTGTTGTTATTAACTAAACACAGGATGACAGAAATTATATTGCTTTTCTACGCACAGTTACCGTAAGCAGGGACATAAAAAGATTGTCGTCGGCGTAAGATAGTCTTGATAAGAAAAAACAAAAAATTCGCTATCATTATCTGAAACAAAATTCCAGACCCTACATTTGATGTTTTATTGGCAGGTTTTGGTTAATATTTAGGTGGCTGGTTTTGCGTAATATTTTGCAGTCAGCAAGCCGATTAACTTGTTTTTTTCGAAAAACTGGAGATAATAACTCTATGACTTTAAATGATATTTCAGTTCAAATTAGTGAGACAATTCCCAAAATCGAAAAAGCACTAAAACATTTAGAGTACAGCTTCCGTAAAATTTCAAAATTTCCAGTCAGGTTTGATATAGAAGATTTAGAAATCCTAGAATCATTTGAATCTTTCACGTCTAGATTCTCAAGACTAAGCGATATTTTCTCCGCAAAGCTTTTAAGATCGCTCATCTTAAAAGGAGATCCATCATTCAAAGGCAGTTTATCCGATTTTTTAAATGAGTCGGAAAAGCTAGGTTATATTTCAGATTCAAAAAGATGGTGGGCAATTCGAGCTCTTCGCAACAAAGAGGCCCATGAATATACTGACGAAGATTTAAGGAAATATTTTGAGGCCATAAAAGCAGAATCAATCTTTGTTGTTTCTGAAACGAAAGCACTTCTTAAAAAACTATGAGAATATCCGAAAAAGAAAAAAATATTATTCTATCTACACTAAATTCATTCCATCATAAAGATGTACCCAATACTAAAATATTTCTACACGGAAGTAGAATTGATGATAACTTGAAAGGTGGCGATATCGATCTATTTTGGATAATTGATGATCAATATTATGAGAACACAGTTAGCAAAAAGCATTATATCGTTTCCGATTTATCCTTGAAACTTAATGAGCAGAGAGTTGACCTAACTATTATTAAAATGTCTGACAAAAATGGGCACAGCTTTTTTAATAATTCACAAAAATTAGAGCTCTCATAGTCTGAGTCAGCCAAAATCCACTAATCAAAATCTTCTATCTATATCTTTATTCTTTTTTTCTTCCCTATCGAGTCTAGCTTTTTTCTGTCCCTCGAGCAGTTTAATTTTGTTTGTGCAACAATTAACCGAGCCCAGCACTCAGGTGATGAATAAGCACATCAGCTCTGGGACAATATCTTATAATCGACGATAATTACCTCTTTTTTTACCTGTTTTAAGCATGTTAACTGTTTTTCATTGACAATGGTGTCACACCAGTGTAACATATTAAAAAGGGGGTTGAATTATGCCTACGTTAAAAAAAAGAATTAATTTGTCTGTTGATGATTCATTATATTCAGAGCTGGAAGAGTTACAAAAAATTAGGAAAGCACCTTCTCTATCGTCAATTGTAATTGAGCTTACCAAAGAGGCCTTAGAGCTTCAGGAGGATTTGTATTTTGCCCGTATCGCTCAAGAGAGAGAGGATGAAAAAGAGGTCTCTCATAGGGAGCTTTGGAGTTGAGCTGGAAAATCACTTATAAAAAATCAGTAAAAAAAGATCTTAAATCTATTTCAAAAGATATTCAGTATATTATCAAGAGGGCAATAGAGGAAAAACTAATGATTGATCCAATCAAGTTTGGTCTTCCATTGCGAAGAAATTTAAAAGGATACATGAAACTTCGAGTTGGAGACTATAGAATTATATATTCGATTGATGAATCAATTGTTACAGTTCATGTTATCAAAATTGGCCATCGCAAAGACGTTTATGGGCGTATGGAGTAATTCATACGGCTAAAAAGTAAAACGGTTCTCTACACCAAGTCCCCTTCTCCAGTGGCCGGTTAAGTCCCTTCTTGTAGTATCCTTGTTCAATAGACTAATTTTTAAACAATTAGCTTGTGCAACGCCCTGGAATTTAACAGCATTACGGTGGTGAATTTGGCTCGCCAATTGCTTTTCTAAGAATATGAAAGGTCTGACTTATATATTTCTAATCCTTATTTTAAGTATTACTACTTTCGCAAATTATGCGGAGGCGTCAAATATAAGAGAGAAGGTTTGTGAGGATCTGCAAAAGAAGAAAAAATTAAATATTAAACTTAAGCAGTGCTTTAATATTGCCAACGAATTAGGCCAACTTTTTGTAGCACATGTTGATGGATATGGAAGTGATGACCCTATTTCTCAAGGATACCTAAAGTTAGTAAAAGATTATGACGTTGGTGGAGTCATTGTGCAGGAAGGAATGGTTGATGACCTAGTAGAACTAAAAAAATCACTTGAACGACTAAAAGCAAATCAAGAAACGCCACTAATCACATCTATCGACTTTCTATCTATTCCAAAAAATGAGAGGAAGTTTGACTCTATCTTTGTTGGCATCGGGTGGGATTCGGAAGAGGATATATTAAATTGGAGAAAACCAAATGCCTGTATAAAAAGAAAGGCATATTTAACAGCACTATTACAAAAGATGACTGGAATTAATACGGCCCTGGGTCCAGTTGTCGAACATAAGTGGTCCAGCGATATTGGTGCAGGCGGATTGGTTGATAATACGGATCAAACGACGACAGAGATGTATTTTGATTTGAAAGATGCCTATGACGAATTAGGCGTGGAGACTACAATCAAGCATTTTCCCTTTACGCCGGAGACTTTTAATCTTCACAGGGATAATAAAGATACACATATCCCAAAAGAAAAAGTGATGAGTATGATTAAAATTTTCGGCGATATTTCCAGTAGATCAGACATAGTCATGACGACACATATTTACAACTCAACCATTGATAAAGATAATATTGCAACATTTTCAGAAACCTGGATTAATTTGTTACGAGCCGGTGGATTTAAAGGGCTTATTATGACTGATGGCATGTTTATGCTTTCAAAACAAGATAAAGCAAAAATCTTTTTATCAGGTTGGCCGCATGAACAAATTAAACTATCCGATTTCGATGTACTGTTTACTGCAAAGGCAATTTTGGCAGGTCACAACCTTGTGTTGTTAGAAGGCTCGTCTGGAGATTTAAAAAGAGTTTTTAGGGGAATATTGGAAATCATTGCCAGTAATACCGATGTTGGAAATAAATTAATCAATCAAATAAATACAAGCTATAAAAGCATTATGGATTACAAAAGCAAAAAAGGAAATATTTTAAGACAGGATTTGTCTTATGACTCTAGCGTTTTTAACGCTGCTCTTGAACTATTACAAGACGACAATCTTTGTTCTAGAGATGAAGATTTTGCTAACCTTAAACATGCAGTTAAAAAATTACAAACAGAGAGCAGTATAATGGACTTTGATAGTTTAAAATCAGAAATAAAAGATACCGGAATAATTAAGCCAATATGTTCGGACTGTTTGTAATTATAATAGATTTTCTTAAGCAAATGCTGGCCTGACCCATTAAAATTGCTCCCAAAATTATGTATAATTCTATGCGATGGAGGAAGCGTGGCACGAAAAAGAACATGACAGACTAAATCCATTATTTACATGTTTGGCCGTGTAATAAAACTGGATGTTATCAACTTACTTGACCATAGAATTTTCAAATATTACTTCTAATATCAGCGCCTTTAGTAATTTTTTCAATCAACACTTTAAATTATTAAGTATCAGTTTAAATTTTTGTAAAGAAGATAGCATCAACTCGTTTCAACGACCAAGTAAAAAAAAGGAGATGCTACCATGTGTACTTGTGAATTTTGTAATACCGAATTTACCCCCAGACCTCAAGTAAAAAATCCAAGAGCGTGTAATAATAACCCATGTCAAAGGCTCAGGCAGGCAGCGAATGAAAGAGAATGGCGACAGCTCAATGATCATCTTAATTCTAAAGAGTATCACCAGATACGCCGAAATCAGCGTATTGATAAGATAAAAAAAATAAATGCAGTGGTTATAAAATCGTTGTCTATTGGTGCCGAATTTCTTGGATTACCTATCGACGTTAAAGTTTTTTGCGGTCATTTTGAACACCATTTTTTTAGAACTTGGGCTGAGGAAAATAAACAAGTTCTGGACTGTTGACTTACTTTATAATTTTGAACAGTTAGAACTATCTCATTTGTAATATTTTCTACAATCAAGCTCATCGCTCTTTAAAATTATCTAGATTATGGTTTCTCCACCGAAAAAAAGGAGAGAGTTTTGAACTTTATTGATGATGACCAAATATTTATTAATATTTTAAATGGACTTCTATATCCAAGAGAAATTCCTCTCGATCTATCTGGATTGAGTGGCCTATGTTAAAATTAGTTCAATATGAAAAAGAGACACAGAAGCTACTGGAGAGAAGGGAGTATCGTCCCGATGCTCATATTCATCATCAATATCTAATTGATGAGTATATCAAATCACACCGAATAAGAAATCATTCACCAAAAACTATTAAAAAAATCAGACCTTCCTTAATTCATGGTTTAAAGACCATGGGAATTATCTTCGCCCTCTTTTTGTTTGGGAGGCGATGGAAGCAGGAATTGGCCGACAGAGAATAGTGAATTATGGACAAAATTTAATTGACCTTGATATTGCTAATCAGACAATTAGAAACTATCTAGGAATGCTGCAAGGATTTTTTTCTTTTGTACTATCCCGCCCCTATATTATGGATATTGATAGGCCTATTAATATTGCTGATCATTACAATCGTATCGAACAACCAATTAGTGAATATGAAATTCCTACTCATGCGCTTAATAGAGAAAAAAAAGGTGTTCCACTTGATCCAGAACGAATCATTGATTTTTTAAAAATAGTTAGAGAGCATTATTTAGGAGACGGTAGATAGTGACCTGTCGGGTAACTTCGGTATAATTCAGAGGATGGCATAGCATTTTTTGTCGCATACTCATTGTTATCGATCGAAAAAATATTTTAAATATTTTCCACCGAGGCCTATTCAGCTCGTTTTTTATAGCGTAAGATTTTTTTAGATGACGAACATCAATTACTTTAAAAAACAAAAAATCATTGGAGAATCGCATGTCAACAGACAGCAGTGGTATTTATCAACAAGACCTTTTAGATTCATTGGCATCAATAACGGTAGATGTATCAACAGAGTCCCGCTATCGAATATTGAGTGGTCATCTACCATGGAGCGAGCTTGCCGATGTGGCAAACAAATATCGATCTCAAAAAATCGACATCAACAACGGTGCCAAGTTAGACCTTCGCTTACATCTAGGAATTTATATTGCCAAATCAATGAATGGTTGGACGGACAGAGAGGCAGAAGAAATGGTTCGTTACCATGTAGGAGTACGAGTTTTATGTGGAATTGCATCATCAACCAAAACGATCGATCACACAAGTATCGAAACATTTCGCAATATGATTGGGCCAGAGGGAGCAGCAGAGATCAACAAAATAATTGTCAACTCTGCAATGAAACATGGATTTACAGGAGCGAAATTGTGCGCTTCCGACACAACAGTGCAGGAAGTGCCGATTGCTTATCCTACGGAAGTAGGCCATATGAAAAAAATTGGAGAGGCATTGCTTGGTATTGGAAAAAAACTTCATTCGGGTTTATCAAAGAGTGCCCAAGAAATTTTTTCACGAGCAAAAGATATTTTTACAGAGATACGATTGTTTACTCGGGGCAAAAAAGAGAAGGCCAAGGAGAAGAAAAAGAAATTATCAATAAAAATGCAGAAAGAGGTCACAGCACTTTACGAATTAATTTCAACAGCAATTTCCCAATTGTCCAGCAAAAGTCGCAAGCAGTATCAGGAGAAAATAGACCTGTTTGGCAAAATGCTAAAACAGATAGACCAGTGGATAAAAACAGGGATACATCCAACAGGAAAAATAATCAGCACTTGGCATTTAACAGCAAGAGCAATTACCAGGGATAAGGTAGCGAAGGCAACAGAGTTTGGAAGACGGTGGATCGTCACTCGTCTACAGAGAGGATACGCCATTGGCAAACAATGTATCAAAATTGGAGCTGGTTCAGATGCATTGATCGCGGAAGAGATTTTGGCGAATTTTGTAGAAAATACGAACGGAGAAATTCCAAAGCAGTTTGTATTCGATCGCGGGGAGATGGGCCAGTAAATCATCAGGTGATCGAAGATTTGGGAATCAAGCAAAATTGTATTTTCCGCAAAGGCAAAGCAAAAATGGACGTTGGCCCAAGAGCATTTTCTATAGCAAAGCGCGAGCGGGCCCTGACAGAAGCAACGATTGCAACACTCAAAACATTACGATATGGCTTCAACAAACCAAGAGCAAAGTCAGCGGAGTGGTGTACAACCATGGGTCATCTTGCGTTTTTAGGGATGAATACGAGCAAGATATTGCGGGATTGGGCAGCAATGAAGAGCGTGGTTGCTGTATAGGTTTAACTGGCCACCTAACGAAAATATCACTATCAAGAATGCATATACTAAAATAAAAGCCTCGGCCAAATAGGCAGTTTTTGTACATCAGATCTTTTTAAGTTACCCGACAGTCACTAAGTACTTGTGTAGCATCTGCGAATACTTATTATAGTTTTCAAAAATGGATCTTTAAAAACTTTGGTACTGACAACATATTAAATGCTTCAAAACCAATTATCGATAATTATCTTGATAGTATTTCCTCTGATAAAAATAATGCTCATATCGTTTGCACCCTTAAAAAGTTCTATTCGTGGGCATTAAGAAAAAAGAAAATATTAATTAATCCTCTTGAAAAATCTATTGCACCTGTTCCAGATAAAACGATGCTCATATGCACAGATGACCAAATAAATAATCTTAGCCGCTACATAAAAAGCAGTAACTCAGACCCAGAAAGAGCAATGGTTTTGGCACTTATTCTCTACTGGGGTCTAAGCGGGCCAGAACTTAGATGCTCCACCATTGAAATTATCGATGGCCTTATTCAGATTCAGCTCTACCGTCGCAAACTCAGCTATGGCCATAAAAATTATCAAAGAGTTGAAATATTAAAATTACCAAGTAATCCAAACTGGATAAGAGATCTTCAAAAAAGATTTATTACTCAGTGGGAAGATAAATATAAAAGGGCCCAAAAGAGTTTTCCTTGCCAACTGCTACTTCTGACAAAAAATTTAAGCTCAAATCGTCCTATTGGCGTAGAGGCCCTTAGAGTTATTATTTATAAAGGGACTCTTGAGGCCACCAATGAAAAGATCCCGCCATCAGTTCTTCGTCGAACTTCCGGACATATTTATTCCCAGATAGGCGAAGTATCTATTTAAAGAGACCTCGGCTGGTCTCATGCACGTGCGACAGAGTTTCTTTGGAGACAGAGAAGCTATTACAGAGACACCAGGATACTCAAAATTGAAACACTACTTTAATTTTTAAAGTAACACTTAAACTCACCAAAATTTTATCTAAATTACAAAAAAGCGTTATCTCCAATGATAAAACAAGATTTTGCTTGTTTTTTTCTGTTATATTTTTTTAAAATGAAGTTTGAACGCATATTACTGAAAGAACTGAAAGTAAAACAGTTTTATTCAAGACGTCCTTCTTAACAACTAGGGGCCCAAATGGTATCCTTATCAACCTTTGCCCTCTGTTCAAATGCGATTTTTATATCCCAGTCCGCGGAGTTGAAACTCGTTGCGAAGAAAATCATCAAAAGAGGTATTTTGCCGAGTCATATCATAAAGACTTTCAACAAACTGCTGTGGTGATTTGAAATGGTTATTAATTAACGATTGTAAGAAGATAAATCGCCAATCATCTTTTGTTATTCAAGATGTAAAGGATCTACTAAAAAAGCTATGAGATTAGTTTCATCAGAAATCGACATAATAGTAAAAATACTTTCCAAATTTTCTAACGAAAGAGACATCTACTTACACGGAAGTCGAATTGATGATGGTGCCAGAGGCGGAGATATCGATCTGTTTTTTGTTGTCGAAGATAATATTTATTCAACAATTAAAAGTTCAAAATATAAAATTGAATCGGAGCTTTCTCTGGAGTTAAATGAACAACGGATTGATCTTGCTATTATAAACAAAGCGGAAAAGAGCACTAATTCTTTTTTTCTAAATTCGAAGAAGTTGAAAGTAAGCCCACAATCCACTAGCAAGCCTTTTTAAAAGGCACATGGCACTTAGAGACCGGATGAGTATGTCCATCTCTTCCTCAGTCTGATTTAAAAAACCATTAAAACATTATCGCTGAAGTTGATTAATCATTGTTTTCTCTTCTGGTGCATGATACTCATGAACACATCAATCATAACCATATCAACATCTCCGTCGAATATTCCATCCATTTCTTTGTGATCAAAAATAACTTATTCGGCCAGAGGTAAAACACATCGAATACCAATGTATGGAGCAACATTATAATAAGCAGCCTCTATTTGCATGGTAAAGCGGCCGGCGGTCGTACCATAGATGTAATAACCTCCAGAAACAACATCTCGAAGGGCGCTCGTGTTAACCCAAAATTTATCACCATGGTACTTCGCGGTGGCCGCGGTCCAATCTACGATACCATCTTCAGCAAAAGTATCTGAACCAACTGGTGTTCCAATGGGAAGTTGCATTCGTTTAAGCGTTCTAATGCCACTGAAAGTACTATCGAAACTATTATCTAAAACGGGGGCCTGGTCGTTATCAAACTGCAACACCAACGCACCGCCATTGTTGAAGTCTGCGTTAGTATTATCCACATTGTTAGAACTGGCCGTTACTCCCACCCCATTATTAATTTGGTCAGAATTCCATTCTGCTATATTGCCCACCATATCCTGGGCCCCATAGCGCGAGAGACAGTTTCTCGTCAAAACCCCTCCCGTAATTAAAATTTTTACACCGGAGGAAGAGGTGGAGGGAAGTGTTTCTAGATTAGTCGGGGTTAATCGATTATCAAACGACACACCAGTCGCATAATTAGAGTTGCAGTGCCCATTAACCGGTAGCGAGGCCGTTCCACTTTCAATAGTAGTAATTGTAGCATCGCTTAAAGTCGAATCCCATGCGGCAGCAACTAACCATTCTCGACGATGAAGCAATCGCTTTGATCCTGAAAAACCAACTTCGCTTTGTGCATTACAAATGAGATTAGCACTTACTGGTGAAATCATTGCTATCGGAGGAAGGCCTGGCCTGGCGGAGGCCATCGTCGCCCGCTGAGTTGCGTTAGCAGCATCATCAATTGACAGCCAACTACTAGCGCCATTAGTGTTTATATAACAGGTATCGCTGGAAGATCCCCGTTGGTAATAGACAGAATTAATCGTAGCAGTACCAGGTGTCGTGGTGCCCAGACACACTCCTCCACTACAACCGTTTTCCGAAAAATTACAGCCCAATTCATAAGCATCAACAAGCAACGACTGACCTAGATCAAAAAAAGCACCGTCACTACCTGTTCCAGTATGTATGCAACGATAGTTATTACTTCTATCTATGGCCTTGCCCATAAGTTCACACATTTCACGATTTCCAATCCACCGATGTACTAGCACCATATTCTCCGGCGGAATAGTAACTTTAATTTCTTGATCTGTGATATCTTCAGGAGGAATGGCCACGCCCCCAACTACCGGGGCAACAGAATAGTAATAAATATTTCCTGCAGAGAAAGCTCCGTTATCTATATACGTTCGCGCGGAAGCACTTATCCCTGTAGCATAGGCGCTAGAAAAATTTTGGCCCGGAGAAGTTCCGCGATAAATATTGTAACTTTCCACGGTTCCGGCAGTTAGGGTTACTGCCGCAAATTGTACCATGACAGTGGCAGGGGAGGTGGCCAACCCAGTAAAAGCGATCGGATTTTTTGCCCCAACGGCCCTGAGGTGTGTCCATCCATTGAAAGTCGCAATTGCTAATGTGGTGACAGAAACAATTGGATAAAGCGCTTGATTGCCGGCCATATCTTTTACCACCAGCGCAAAATAATACGTTGTGGCATCATCTAAGCTTGATATATTGCTCGCTAATACATTTGTTTGATAATCTAAAAGTAAATTTGCCCCAGAAATTAAATCAACCTCACTAATAGTATCTATGGCAGAAGAAGTGCTTGCCGCTACCAACCTATACCGAAGTTGACTTGTCTCCGTTAAATTGTCGCTGCCGCCTCCCCAGTCCAGGCGCAAACTCGAAGAGGTGATTAACGAACTTGTTATGCCACTACCGACTACTGGATTAGTTGTATCTGGCGTAGGTGTAGGCGTAAATGTCGCAACAGGTGTAGACGTCGGAGTAGCAACTATTGAATCTTCTGGTTCTTCTGGCGTGGGCGCTCTTTTAACCGTAGAAACATTAGATTTAGTGCAGCCATTTATTAGCAACAAAAGTAACAACAAGAGTAATGAGATCTTGCTACCCTTCCACAATATTGTTTCTGCTCTAGTCATAAAATGCTCCCACACAGCAAACGCATCACCGCTTTTCGGATATGAATTGCAGGTTTCATATTACATCCAAATATTATTAAGTCGGTAATTATATTTGTGATGACCGCCTGTCTTTAGTGATTTTAAACAAATATACAACCCAATATTCTTAAGCAGCACTTCTCGTTTTTTAAAAGATGGCCTGCGGGAGGCGAAAACTGCCTATTTTTTTTGGCATAGGCCGGAGCCTGGGTCGGGGCCTTGATCAAATATAAGTAAATTGATCAAAGAAAGTAAAATTATAAGGCAAAAATCATTTGTTGAAGTCCTCATTTAAGGAGCATCGATCTTCAATTTTCCTCTGCAAAAGATCGACATTTGAAAAATCTTCCGCAAATATCATTAATGAAGTTTTATGATCTAAGCAATTAACCCATTCCGGCAAATCAAAAATTTGTTCTGTGGAGTGTGAAATAATTTGAGACACCACATCGACTTTGTCTAAAAGTTTATTTTGATAAAGTTCGAGTGCTATTTCCGCCGGTGAAATAAAGCCTTTTTGCTCATCAGATATTCTACTGGCCTTATCAAACGGATAGTTAATGCGAATAAACTGATACATTTTTATCTCGGGAAATTTTTCAGAAATAGTATGATAAATATTACTATCGCGCTCCCCATTGTCGCCAATTAGGATAATTGTTTCCGGTGATTCGGACAATATTATTTCTGAGATTGTATTAACTTTAAAATCTTTATCTGCAGTAGATTTTCTTAAACGCAACTCCCCATCTGGAAAGTTGTTCTGTTTTAGAAATTTTCCATGTGAGTAGGACATCATCAAAAAAGTTAAAGCAGAGCTTACATAGTAAACGGAAAGTTCTGGAATCTCCCTCTGTAAAATATTGTAAAAATCACTCATCCCACTAAATGGGTGTTTTACGTTGTAGGCATTTCCTATCATGGCCCATCTATTCAAAATGTTACTCGATTTAATCGTATCGTCGATATCTGAAATTAAAACAGTTTTGGCCCAAGACGCCTGCAAAGCGGCCACGATAATTAATACAGATAGTAGTAATTTTTTAAGACTAGCCGTGATTTTTTTAATCATAAAATCTAATCTCCTAACGCAAAACACATTATTTTACACAGAATAATTTATGGAGTAATTGTACATTTAATTACTTTATCGAAAATATCATTGCGAGACGAAGAGCAATCAATTTTTTGAGCACTAATAGGACTAGTGCCACAGGCTCCATCGCTTTCTAGTCCTGCATTTTCAAGAGATTTATATAGGGAAGAAGCAAGTTCCTTTGAAACTGACAGCTCACTGTTTGTTCCTAATTCATAATCTTGTACTTGCAACGAACAGGCAAAATTCTGGCCATTTTCAGTTGATGAGCACAAAATACTTTGTGCCGTAAGAGCACATGTGCCACCGGCACAATCTTCGGAAACCCCTGCGGCCTTAAGAACATCATATATGCTGCTCGCAATATCGCCCTCAGTCAGTATATTCAAATTGGCAAATGATGATAGGGAAGTTACCATTAAAGCACTTAATAATACTTTTTTCATTTTATCCTCCAAACAGTTGTTTTATATTTAACTCAAGTACTGAGTTGTCATTTAAGACAATCGTACTTGAAATTTAAATGGGAAAAAAGGACATTGAAAAATTTACTTGCTGCTTGCTTATACTGTCTAATTATTTTCTATAAAAACATCCGACGGACTCTTTATTACGAATAGAGGCAGCGATAACTGCCGAACCAACCTCCACAGCATTGCGCAGGCCAATCAACGTGTCGTTGGGAAAGACATTGCGATAAAAACGCTCAATCTCTTCCGTTAATTCTCTAAACATCGCATTAGCACGATTTAAGCGATCAGTCGTTCGCACAAGTCCAACATAATTCCACATGGTGTTTTTTACCGTCATCCAATCTTGTTGAATGAGTGCAAGATCAGATTCTTGTTCCTCTGTTATTTTCCAATCTTTAATTTTCTCCCGAGAATAAAAACCAAGTTGGCCAATTTTTTCAAGAATATCTTCCGCCGCGATATTTCCCCAAGTAAGTCCTTCCAGAAGTGCCGTCGATGCCAGACGATTAGCTCCATGCAAACCGGTACACGAAACTTCTCCAACAGCGTAAAGATTGGCCAAATTAGTTCGCCCTTGTAAGTCAACCTTAATACCACCACATGTGTAATGCGCTGCTGGAACCACCGGAATGGCAGTTTTGGTAATATCAATTTCGTGTTCTAGGCAATGCTTGTATATGGTTGGAAAGCGTTCGATTATCCATGCTTCTTCATGGTGTGAAATATCTAAATAAACACAGGAATGGCCAGTGGTAATAATCTCTTCCAAAATGGCACGGGCCACCACATCGCGCGGGGCCAATTCTTTATCTGGATGATATTTGGCCATAAATTCTTCGCCATTAGAATTACGCAAAATTCCACCTTCGCCACGCACCGCTTCACTGATTAAAAAGCGACGATGAGAAGATTGATCATAGAAAGTAGTTGGGTGAAATTGAATAAATTCCATATTGGCCAAAATTGCTCCCGCTCGCTTGGCCATCGCATGCCCATCGCCACGACATCCCTCGGCGTTAGAATGGTGAGAATATAAAGCACCGATTCCACCAGAAGCAAGGATCGTCGTTTTAGCAATGATTTTTTTTATTTCTCGGTGATGTTGATCCAATACATAGGCGCCAACAACCTGATCTGCTTCATAACGCTGCTCTATGTTTATTCCGTGATGAGAGGGGGTGAGCAAATCAATGGCGGTATGAGCAGAAAAAATAGTGATATTAGGAAAACGCTTTTTATCTGAGATATAGTTTAACATTGAAACCTGTATCTCTTTTCCCGTGTAATCGCCTTTGTAAATAATGCGCGGAATAGAGTGAGCAGCTTCCTTGGTCTTCTTGAGCTGATTTTGTTCATCATGTGAGAAATTAACTTGTACCTTATCTAATAACACTTCCTGCAAAATTCCAGCAGAACGAATTGCCAAAACCTCCGAGGCGACACGACTCGAAGTCATTGAGCTGGCCTTCATAATATCTGCAATTAGGGCCGCCGGCTCCCCTTTAGAAAAAATAATTCCACCTTGTGCATAAAAAGTATTTGTCACTTGCGGATTTTCTTCCCGAGTGATAATTCCTATTTTCAGTTGGGCCTCGGCCAATTTTATGGCAGCACTCATACCCGCAATTCCACAACCAATTATTAGCACATCAAAATTTAAAAGCGGCGCTCTCTCACTCATAAAATACTCCTAACACTTCTTGTATTTAAAAGAGATATCCACGCTGGATGCGCCATAGGTAATTGCCCCAATACTAATCGCATCGACTCCAGGAATAAGATATTTCTCAAAGTTTGCCCAATTTACTCCACCAGAAAGTTCATAGGTAACGCCTTTAGGTTTTTGAGCAATTGCTTTTTTAATATCTTCCAGCGAAAAATTATCTAGCATTAGATGCTTAACTTGCAGATCCAGCGCATCCTTTAGCTCTGAAAGAGAGTGAATCTCCACTTCAATCGGCACATAAAAGCCATGCATTTTTTTAAAAAAAGAGAGTGCTCCCGTCACTCCGCCAAAAAAATTTTTGTGGTTGTCTTTCACCATCCACAAATCAGTCTGTCCTAATCTGTGATTATATCCTCCGCCAACACGCACAGCATATTTTTCAAGGGCACGCAGGCCAGGTAAAGTTTTTCGCGTATCTAAAATAGCAATATTATATTGGGCGGCCTTTTGAACAAACTTGTTGGTTGCAGTGGCGATACTTGAAGCATGTTGCACAAGATTGAGCGCAATACGTTCTGCCGTTAGTGCTACCGCAAACGGTAGTTTGAAAGAAAAAAGGGGGGTGGAGCTTGCGCCGCAAAACTTTCCTTCGTAATCGGAAACTATTTTGTCCGCATCTAAAAGATCTAACTCTCCCAAATATTTAAAAGCTTCCAAAAAATAAGGGAGACCGGCCATGACCAGATCTGATTTAATAAATAGTGATCCAATTACTGCATCCATGGGAAGTTGTGAAGTGTAATAGATGTTTCGAGCGAGATCATCTTCTTCAAAAAAATATTTCAGTTGATTGCGAATGGCCCTGGCAGTTAGCGCGTTGTTATTCATTTTTTACTCCCCATAAAAATTTCGCACAGCAAGTAGCAACATACTCTCTATTTTTCAATACGTTAAGCGCAAAAAAAAAGATCTCGTTTGTATAGTATGCGAGTGATAATGAAAAAACTAACCTTCATATATATTACCTCAATTGCGTTACTTCTTTGGTTAAGCAATTCGGAAAGATCGGGTAACTATCATAAAAAAAACGTCCCAGATTACATCAAATTAAAGCGAACAGAGTTGTATTATCAAGTTGGCAGTAAAGATCAGGTGGCCGCGCTTGTTTCTTATGTGGCCGGAGAATTAAAGTATTTAAACCCTAAAGACAAACAAGCACATCGAACACTGAATTTATATCATCTCTTTACTCCTTCGGGAATTCATTTCTCTGCAATGTATATTTTCTTATATCCCCTTGTCTTACTTTTTCGTAAGCGAAAATGGCTACAAAACTCTCTTTCTTCATCCCTTTGTCTAATTCCCTTTTTTTTAGATGGCCTTTATTCTATGAAGCGGGTTGCTTTGTATCGGCTATTTTCGCTATCTTTTAAAGTGGCACGTCTCAAAGATAAAATCTCGCCATTTTCTCTTTTTTTAATAACGTTTTTAATAGATTTTTTTATTGGTACTTATCGCTATTCACCACTCAGTTTTGCATATAGCTTTTTATTTTTAGGAATAATTTTTTCCTTTATCCACAAAAATAAGTTGTTACTTCCAATTGCATTATTGGGAGGACAAATTATCATTGCCTACTTCCAAGAAATATCACTACCCTTTTTAGGTTTTATCTTTGGCTTTATTTTAACCTCTCTTTTTTCTCTTTTTTTTCCCTTATGGTTTATTTATTTCTTTTTACCATGGATCGTTCCTGCAAAAATAATTTCCATCTCACTAGGGTTATATCTTAATCTGGTTAGCTTTTCTGCTAATCTGGCCAAATCAATCGGGGAGTTTAATATCACCATACCGCTAATGATTTTAGTTGTTGTGTTAACTATGAAGATTGATCAACGAATAAAAAAAAGTATTTTCCTTTTTACGTTGCTAATTAGCAGCAATTTACTTTTTGCCCCCATGGAAGCAACGAAAAAGAAATTTTATGGCAGTTACGCGAATAAGACTTATAGTCGTCCCGCTAAATTTTAACTCGTCAAATATCCGCTCATATGTCTACTTTCTTTACAGTTTTTTATGAATTATTACCTCTAAGCAACTCAATCTATGCTGGCACTTCGGCATGTTTCTCGCAAAACATATCCTGAACTCATATTTTGAGGAAAGGGGTTTTTTTATGATGCGCAACCGATTTGACTTTTTTATTCTTTTATTTGTTCTAATAATTCCTGTTTCCTCTCAAGCACAAACTCCTCTTAGTGAAATTAATGGAAGGCCAGAATTAATTGAATTACAAAAAACATTAGAACAACCCGACTTTATCGGTCAATTTGGTACTTGTTATGAACCTCCATCGCTCACCCAATTTAAAAAAAACTGGGACAACTACAGTGAAAAGGCCAAAAAGAAAATTAAAATCAATGCTGAAAACATAGCTAATATGTCCATGCCAATAAGTTTGGCCGAGCATATAACTCATATTACCCGACTTAAATCTTTAATTGAAGAGGTCAACCAACTTGATGATATAAAATGGGTGACAGAGTTTCTAAAAAATCCTGTGGTGCTTGCCGGTTTCCAAACCCAGTCCTACTTTGATTTTGTAAAAAGCGATGAAGGAATGAAGGCCTTGGCACAAGTAAATAAGATGACACCGGAACAGATGGATAATTTCTCCGAACATTTACAAATAATTCAAGCGATGATGAATGGAAAAACTTATATTCGCTCCATTGACTATGCTATCTTGCACGGCCTGTCGATCTTCGATGAAGATGAGCGCAGGGCAATCTTGGAGATGAATAAATTTTTTATGGTTACCCTAAAAAAGGCCAACGAAAAGGAAGTTTTCTATCCTCTTCGAGATTACTTAAATAAAAAAATTGTCATCAAGCTTTCTGCTTGGCCACTCATCCCTTCAACAATTAAAGGTGAATGGGCAAAACTTGTTCGCGATTTAACAGAAGACGGTATTAAGAGCTATCTTTTTAACAATCCCGTTGGTGATCTTGCGCTGGATAACTTAATACCGCCTGTAGCGGCAAAAAATCCTTTCGAAGAATGGTTTGAAAATGCTGAATGGGGAAAAGCGGGCGGCCAAGAGTTTCTATACAAAAATGAAACAATTTCGCAAACAGAGCTTGCCGCAATTGATCACGTTACCCGTACACTGTGGGGTGAAGCGCGTGGATGTACCCCTAATTATCCTCAACTTGAGGCCATCGGACGCATTTTGGCAGATCGCGCCGAGGCCATAAAGATGCGTGTCCAAGAAGATATTGATGTCAGAGAACACAACCTGGAGACAATTGAATCGGTAAGTGAAAAATTCGCTAAACGCGATTCACTGGGAAAACTATTGCGCGCCAAGCTTTCAGGCCTTAGTGACTTCGGCCGGCCGGAGCGAGCGGATTTACCTCTCGTTGCCCAGGCCACCAGTAAGCCAGGACAATTTAGTGTTTGGAACTCATTTACCGTTGAAAAAATTCTCTTAAGTAAACTTCGGGCAAACCCTAAGTTGCCTCCTAATATTCCCAATATATCAATCCCTATTCGTAAAGGGCGCTCACTGCAGGACCAGAAGGCATTAATAAATGTACTTTGTCCGGAGATTTCTAAAAATGCCGACCTCATAGAAAAAAAAGTTACCTCGGATGGGACCTGGAACTATTTGGTTGAACTATCAACTCTGCTAGTCTTAGATCCTGAGCTTTATCAAAAATTATTTTTATGGGATGGAAAAAAAGAGCGCAAAATTTATTTTTACACTCATGGTAACGTTAACCTGCCATTTGCGGTTGAAAAAAAGGTCTCAACTTTAAAATTTTTGGCCGATCCTCAAAATATTCATAGCAAAACGCTCTCGAATAAAAATCCGGCCGGCATCTGTTACATGCGTACTTTTATAAATGCCCCAACTGTTTTGTATCACCCTGCAAAATGACCCCGAGAAATTTTATCAAGCGGTATCATCTATGCCTTTTGCTGCACGGCAAGGTGCAAAATGTCTTAAAATTCAAGCTGTTGCGCGCCGCCGCATTTGCATAACCCCTTGAAAAAACACATTGGCATGTTTTGGCCTTGGTTTTGCTAAAGTGAAATTTGCGATCATTAAGATCGAATAATTTTTGGGGGAAAATATATGAAAAACTTTTTACTCGTCTTGGCAATGCTTCTTATTTCTAATTTATCCTTTGCTATCTCTGGCCCATCTACACCAAGCGGTGATGGAGATGGACGGCCTGAATGTCGTACTTATGATGTCGGCTGGGAAGAGCATGGATATCACTACACCTGTGGTGAATGTTTGGCCGAGCATGGTAAATGCGTTGAAAAATGTTTTACTTATACTTATACCTGTACCGCTTCCGGCGAAGCTAGAAATATTTATCGCGATACTAACGGAAATCAGTCCGAACAAGTTCGCATCTTGACTTTTGAGGCCGAAGGCCGCAGTGAGATGTTTGCTCGAAGAACTGCGCTTGATTACTGCTATCATCAAGCTGTTAATTGCCAGATCACTAACTGTAATGAAAGTTCTCATCTAGATCGTCAACGCAGTTGTCAAAAATAGTTAACTTTTTAGACCGCACCACACACATATTTGCAAGGGAACCACGAGATGGTTCCCTTGCATTTTATTACTCGCCTTTAGGTTTTTTTAGAAAAAATTTTATTTTTTGTAACTATGTCCCGTAAAAATGCCTATGCAAAATTTAATTAATACTATGGCACCCAATCCGAAGATAACATCTCCAACTACTCGCGCCCATCGCAAGTTTTGAATAAGTGAAGTTTGCATAAAATCAGAACTGCGTGCATACCATAATCCATAATCTATACTGGCCATTGTTTGCAAAATACCAATAGGCAAAAGACTTAATAATATCATAAGTGCCAGACCAATATTCAGAGCCCAAAAAGAGTGTTTTAAGCAGCGTTCATTCCATTCTCCTGCTGGGGCCAATACCCGTAATATCAGCATCACAAACCCCAAGGCCAACATTCCGTACACTCCAAAAAGAGCGGCATGTCCATGAACTGGTGTTGTGTTTAATCCTTGCATATAAAACAAAGCAATGGGGGGATTAATTAAAAAGCCAAAAATTCCTGCTCCCACTAAATTCCAAAAACTCACGGCCAGAAAAAACATTAAGGGCCACTTGTACTCCTTAACCCATTCTGTTGAAGTAGAGAGGCGATAAGTTTCAAAGGCCTCTATTCCCACTAAAAGTAGTGGAACAACCTCTAATGCACTAAAAGTGGCACCGAGGGCCGCAATCATAGAAGTGGTCCCTGAAAAATAGAGATGGTGAAAAGTTCCTGGAATTCCCGCCACCAAAAATATCGCAGTACTAGTAACTACTGCGCGCGTGGCACTTTTATTTTTTATCAACCCCAGGGTAGAGAAAATAGTAGCAATGGCCGCGGTAGTAAAAACTTCAAAAAATCCCTCTACCCATAAATGTACTACCCACCAACGCCAATACTCCATGACACTCATGTGCGTTCGGGCACCAATGAAAAAGCCAGATCCATAAAAAAGGCCAATGGCCACCGCCGAGCCAGTAAAGAGGACTATTAGTCCTTTGTTATCTTCATTTCGTCTTAAGGCCGGCAATATTGCTCGGGCCATAAGCAGCAACCACAATAAAAGGCCAACAAAAAGTAAAATCTGCCAAAAGCGTCCAAGGTCTACATACTCATATCCTTGATGGCCAATGAAAAAACTATTTGAAAGTTCCAACTTTTGAGCAATGGCCAAATACTCTCCGGCCAGTGAGCCAAATACTACAATCAAAAGCGCAACGAATAGAGTATTAACTCCTGCTCGTTGAAATTTTGGTTCACCTCCACCAATGATTGGCCCTAAAAATAATCCTGCTCCTAAAAAGGCCGTAGCAATCCAAAACACTCCAATTTGCAAATGCCAAGTACGAGTGACAGCATAGGGAAGATACTTTGCTAATGGAATTCCATAAAGGCCCTGGCCTTCCACCGTATAGTGAGCTGTCAACACACCTAATCCAATTTGCAAGATAAAGAGCAGTAGTACTACTGCGGCATATTTCCAGGTTGCTTTCATTGATGGCGTTAGCGTTAAATTTATAAAAGGATTTTTTGGGGGAGGATTTTCTTCGACAGCTTCTTCCCCCTTAAATGTTTTATACCAAACTAATACGCCGGCCCCCAACAGCAATACAATCACACTGATAATTGACCAAATAATATTTTTGGCAGTTGGAACATTGTCAATCAGCGGTTCATGTGGCCAATTATTCGTATAGGTGACCTTCGTTTCTGGACGATAGGTGGCCGCCGCCCAGGCAGTCCAAAAGAAAAAGGCATTCATCTTCTCAATGGAAGAGAGATCCCTAATTGCACCATCGGCAATCGCATAGTCTGCTCGCAACTTTTTAAAGGTCGGATCATCACTAAAAAGGCCAGCATAGTATTTGCTATTAGCAATAATGGCCTGTTGCCTAATTTCTGATACAACCAATTCGCCTCTTTCCGCATTATAGTTATTGGTTTTAATTTCCAAAATTAAACGATTTTTTAAAATGGCCTGTTTGTCACTAGTTAGTTTTTCATAATCCGTTTGATAATCTTCTTTCGACCAAATAGTTAATATGGCAGTCAACTCTCTATGCAGCCAATCAGCAGACCAATCAGGGGCCTGATACGCTCCATGTCCCCATATCGTTCCTACTTGTTGGCCACCAATTGACTGCCACACTAGTTGGCCTACAGTAATATCCTCGCCAGTAAAAAGTAGTTCACCCGAGCTAGAAACCACTCGGGCGGGAATCGGTGGGGCCTCACGATAAACATCTATACCGCCCCATCCTAAAATTGAAAATGCTACAACAAGTGCTACAACAAGCACCACCCATTGTTTTTTCGCTCCCTCCCAAAAGTGCATAAGATCTCCTTTGTTTAAAGTTTTATCTAAAATGTTCTTTTTTGATTGTGTTCCAAAAGCAATCATTTGGAATTGACTCAAGTCAATTTTTTAATAAATAGATAGATCGCCTTATCCGTTATTGATATAGTCCTCATGTAAGGAAATAATTGTGCCTATGAAAATAGTAAAATATTTAAATGTTATCTCTGCGCCACTTCTTTCGGCAGCTTTTTTTTATGCCGGTTGGGCCCCGTCCAAAAGCATTTTTATAAACTTTGCTTTTGTTCCGCTTTTTTATTATTGGAGTGGCCTGCGAACTTTTCGCCAAATAATTTTTTCAGCGGCAATTTTTAGTTTTTTTACTAGTCTTTTTTCGGCGCATTGGATTATTCAGGGAGTTATAAATTACGCCCAAACTTCTTGGGTGGTAGGAGCAGTTTTTTTAATCTTTTTTGCTCTTATTAATAATTATCACATAATTTTGGCCGCCGGCCTTTGGAAGCTTTTAAATATTCGGCCGTCAAATTCTATTGCCAGTTTTTCTGTTTTAATTTTACTCTACTCCACACTCGAAATCCTACCTACTATTTTCCCCGGGCAAGTTGGGGTGGCATGGCTGGTAAATGAGATTCCTAGTTTTTTTCTGGCAAAATATATTGGGATAGAAGGAATTAGTGCAATAATTTTATTTTGTAATTTCTTTTTGCTTAAAATCTTCACTACTCCTATTCAGGCCCAAAAAAGACAATACTCAGTATCACTTCTTTTGCTCTTACTAGTTGCTTATCTTGGTGGTTCCTTTATCGGTGGGAATGACCGAAAATTGGCCGTGCTACCTAATTCTACCAATGGTGAATCGATTGAGATACTACTTGTTCAACCCAATATCTCCAACCCAGACAAAATCAATGAACAACAAAGCATTACTAAGCGCAAGATTATGAAAACGCTTATCGAACTTACCAAAGCAGGAATGGCCGCGGCCGCTGAGCAAAATAGAAAAATCGATCTAATTATCTGGCCAGAAACTGCTGTTCCTGAGGTATTTAATCAGCAACATCTCGGAGGAATTTATCAAAAAGAAGTTTTAGACTTAGTCAAAGAAAGTAAATCGCCATTAATTACCGGGGCCTACTTTGAAGAGAAAGATGGCCTTTTCTCCAATGCCGTTTTTTTGCTTCTTCCTTCTGGCGAAATATCAAAATATCGCAAAAACAGCTTACTGCCGGGAGGAGAAAGTAATACTTTTTTGGCAAAACTACCTTGGATCGGCGAGAAGTTTAAATTTGCTGCTTCGCTGGTGGCCAGCAATGATCCTTCGCAAATTGCTTTGGGACAGACTTTAAATTTGGAAATATCTATTTGCTATGAAGGTATTTTAAAAAGATATAATTCAGAAAATTTCATTATCCCGGCCATTGCGATTAATGTGGCAAATGATCTTTGGTTTGGTGATTATTTTGAACCCACTCAACACGCCTTTATTACTTTGGCCAAATCTATTGAGGCCAATCGTTCCATGGCCCGCGTGGCAAATAGTGGAATCTCTTTTGTCTATGATTCAATCCAAAATACAACTAGTGTTATGAGGTCAAATATGGCGTCCACCGCCCTGGTTTCGTTAAAAACTCCACATGCCAATGCTGAAAGTTTTTATGTTAAAAACAAGTGGATACTTATCACACTTAAACTACTTTTCATTGTGGGAATCTTTTTGTTTTTTAAATTCCGACCGAAATATTCATCATAAAACGACGATCTTCTTCACCTCTAAACCCTGAATCGCTAAGATCAACAGCATATGTCGTTAGATCACACTCTAACATTTGGGTTTTAATTCCCAGTCCGGCCGAACCAAAGCCATCGCCATATCCTATACGAATAAACATAACGTGGCTAAAGTCAAACTCCATTCCAAGTCCTGTTTTGCGAAGTGCGGCAACATTTTCATACTGATTGGTTAAATCTTTATAATTAACTTCAATTCTCCACCAGACAGTATTAGCGATTTGTGGAGTAAGTGAAAAACCAGCGTGGAGGGAGCGTTTAATTAGCTCCGGCGCTCCCGCTGATCCAGCGTCCGGGGTAAAGGGGGTATTCATAGCATTATGCAGTGTTGCAGAAAAAGTGGGTAAAAACATTATTGGCAAGGTAAGCTTTGCCCCTCCCGTAATTAGAATCATGCTTCCTTTATTTTGCTCACTGTCTGCTAAATCAAAGGTGACGTTTGGATCGGCGGTACCCATGGCCTCGGTACGAAACAGCCAGGTACCTGTTACTCCCAGTTTAATTATTCCTCCCATCATGGCCAGGGTAAAAGCACCATATGGGCCATGATCTAGGCGAGTGGCGTACTCGTAAGGATCTCCCTCTTCCGTACCAATGTAGCCAAGATTTTTTTTGGAAAAAAGATAGCCGGCAGAAAGAAAACGAGTTGCAAAATTAGGCAAGGCCTGAATTCGATTAAAGGAGAGCGTCCCTTTATTGTTCAAAAGAAGTTCACGGCTTCCATCCATAGAAAAGCCTTTAATAATATCGGTAAAAACTTCAAATAATGTTCCCGATGTCCCTGCGCGAACCCATGCTTTATTGGCCTCTAGACTAAAATTACTCAAGTGTAAATGAGTGTTACGAATTGAACCTAATCCGGCAGGATTGTAAAAGGCACTGGCACTGTCATTGGCGGTACTAAGATAGGCATTGCCCATAGATAATGCCCGGCCCGAGGTGACAAGCTCTGGAAAAATTGCATCAGAAAAATTAATTGTCGCCTGGGCGGTTAAAGAGACCGTTAAAGATAAAAAAAATGTTACCAGCTTTTTTGATATTTTCATAATACGATTGTATCGCAAATACCGCCAATTTCGCAGCGGCATATTTTTTCCTCTTGCCTGACTCATTTAATTGGTCTTTTTTTCGCTATCTTCGCTGTTTTTAGAATCATCGCGTTTATCGTTAGATGACTCTACGGAGAAATTATTTTTGGCCTCACTTTTGGAGAAAAAGTGTTTTTCACCGGCAACATCTCGAACACGTACTTCCTTTATTTCGTAATTTGCCACATTTGTAATTTCAAAAGAAATTCCTTCCCACACAATAATCTGTCCGTTTTCAGGAAAGTTGTTTCCGAGCATATCTAATAAAAATCCGGCCAAGGTTGAATAGTTATCATTAAGCGGTATTTTAATATCGTAATCGCTGTCTAAATCACGAAGAGGAATCTGTCCATCAACCAACAGTCCATTCTCCGCACTTTCCTCGTCATCATCTATATCATACGATTGATCTTCCTCTTCATCGTGCTCATCGAGAATTTCGCCAAAAATTTCTTCAATTATATCTTCCAGTGTTACAATGCCAACAATCAATCCATTTTCATCTTTGATTAATGCCAGATGAACTTTTTTACGATTCATATGATCAAAGACCGCTTGTATTTTCATATGCTCATAGACAAAAAATGGCCTTTTGAGCAACTTTTTAAGTTCAAATTTCTCTGGTTCTCCAACATTAACAAAGGCCAAATCTTTAACATGCAAAAACCCGATAGTATTATCTAAAGATCCTTTACACACTGGATAACGACTATGATTATCTTCTCGAACCAGATCTACAATTTGTTTGAAGGACATATTGCGCTCAATAAACTTAACTTGCTGCCTTGGCACCATAATGTCTTTTACTTTTATGGTAGGAAATTCCAAAATGGAACTTAAAAGTCCCAACTGTTTTGAGTCGATAGTTTTTTCTTTTTCTGCTCTTCCGACTAAATATTCAATATCATTTTTTGTCACCATTCTTCCCTGTAATTGGGAGTGATCACCCAAAATTTTTTCAATAAACCAAGTAACCATAGTAACCACAGGAAAAAGAATATAAAAATTTACCTGTAAAATACGTACCACTACAGTTGCTAACGCCTCTGCGTGATTTTTAGCAAATGTTTTAGGGGTTATTTCTCCAAACAGAAGAATAAGTACCGTGGAAATAAAAACGCTAATGCCAACCGCTGCTTCATTAAATACTCTAGTGGCCACGATGGATACCATTGTAGCAAATATGATATTTACAATATTGTTCCCAACTAAAATGGTGGTTAAAATTTCATTGTGTCTTTCGGCCAAAAAAGAAAGAGCGCGTCCCTTGGGCCCACCAGCTTCGATAATCTGTTTCGCGCGATCAATGCTTATGGATAACAAGACAGCTTCTGAGGCAGAATAGAAGGCCGAACTGGCCAAGCAAGCGATCAGCGCGATCACTTCATAGGGGTAAACCATTTAATAAATTCCTTGAAACAATGAATCCATATCTATAAGAAACTTTTCCGGTGAAGAATTGTAAGTAAACCTAATCTTAACATTTCCTCAAATCTACGATACTGTGAAAAAAAGTTTATAAGTTGAGTATATAGGCAATTATAATAAAAATCTACCCGGGCAATAATGAAATCTCTTCCTCGCTCTATCGACAATGCCTTTCCACTTATTTTTGCTCCTATTGATGGAATAACTGACGCACCATTTCGCTCGGCCATTGATAAACATTTTCCACGTTGGGATTATTTTTTTACTGACTTTTTTCGCGTTCCGTCTAACCCTTCAGCAAGATTTTCAGAAAAAATAATTCTAGGCCACTTGGGTGATAGCGTTTACAGAAATCAAAAGTTGCGTCAAAAAACTGTTTTGCAATTTTTAGTTTCGGCCCATGGCAAAAAGCAAAGTGGCCAACTGGCAAAATTGGTTTCCGACATGGAAATTCCGTGGCTAGACATAAATGTGGGCTGCCCTTCCAAAAAAGTTTTTGGCCATCAAGGAGGAGCTTACTTACTTGGCGATTTAGATAATCTTCGCGCTATTGTACAAGAGATTAGAAAAAATTACCTTTATTTTTTATCAGCAAAAATACGACTGGGAATTAATGATGATGCAAACTTTACAGAAATTATAAAACTGCTGCAAGACGAAGGAGTAGATCTAATCACTCTACACCCACGAACACGTGCACAATTTTATAATGGAAAAAGTAACTGGCAGTACATTACGCAGGCCGTTCAGCAATTAAATATTCCGGTCATCGGAAATGGTGATGTTAATAGCACAGATGATATTTGGCGAATGAAAGAAGAGACTGGGTGTTATGGAGTAATGATCGGCCGCAGCGCGGTAACAAACCCTCTTCTGGCAAAAAACTACAAAGAAAAAACAGATCAAAATTTAACGTGGCCACAGCTTTCACTCTTTTTAGATGATGTTAAGATTGCCTATTTAGAGCAAAATGTAGAACCATGGCAAATTTTAAAACGATTAAAACTTCTTTTAAAACTAATGGGAACTATGATTGATGGCCAGCAGATATATCAACGCCTAACAATGAAAAATCTTATTGCGTTTGAGAATTCACTAAAAGAGATTATTCCCACCACTTAATCAGCGGCCAAATCTTGATCTATAGACCTTTTCTACTATCTGTATGCTATGGAAAGTTAAAAGTCCAAGAAGCGCAAAGAACATTCCCCAAAAATCCGAAAAGAGACTAAGTAAAAGACAAAAAAGAAGTGGCAATAAACTTTCGGCTATCTTGGACTGAAGATCATTTGTTGGTTTTAATTTTTCCAATAGTATTTTATTACTGCGAACAATCACTGCAATAAAGGAAAAATTGTGACGATTTTTTGCCACCCATTCTTCAATATTAGGAGCGTAGATGGCCAAAGGCCAAGAGTAGGCGGTTAAAAAAAAGAGGAGATAAAAAATCGAAATACCAGAGAAGGCCAATAAAACAACAACGAGTACCATGGGGGGCAAATATTTAAAATAGTATTGACGTAACATAGCAAGACAAACCTATCTAGCAATACCTACGGCCTTAATTTCGCGTAAAACAATAACCTTGATATTTCCGGGATACGACATATCGCTCTCGATTTTTTTCGAAATATCACGCGCTAATACAGAAACTCTTTCATCGTTGACTTTTTCGTTTTCTACAAAAACTCGCACCTCTCGTCCTCCAGAAATGGCATAGCAAGAGGAGACTCCTTCAAAGTCCATAACAATTTTTTCAATATCGCTTAGTCGTGAAACATAAGACTCCATCATCGCTTTACGCGCCCCTGGCCGAGCACCCGACAAAGCATCGGCCGCGGCCACTAAATGGGCCAAAATTGTTTCGGGTTTTTCATCATCATGATGTGCCCGAACGGCATGTACAATATCCGGGGCCTCGCCATATTTCTTTAAAAAATTGGCGCCAATAACGGCGTGAGATCCTTCGGCCGCAGCATCTAAAACTTTACCCACATCATGTAAAAGTCCGGCACGGCGCGCTTGTTTTACATTTAATCCTAATTCGGCGGCCATGGTTCCACAAAGGAAGGAACTTTCGATGGCATGTTGATATTGATTTTGAGTGTAAGAGGTTCGCCAGTTAAGTGCACCTACTAATTTCAAAATTTCTGGGTGAATGCCATGCACTCCAATCTCCATTTGCGCCTTTTCTCCCAACTCTCTAAGTTGGCGATCAAATTCACTTTTGGATTTTTCATAGAATTCTTCAATTTTGGCGGGATGAATTCGTCCATCGGCAATTAATTTCTCTATAGTCATCTTGGCAATTTCTCTTCTTACGACATTAAATGATGAAATAACTACCATTTCGGGAGTATCATCAATGATTAAATCTACTCCACAAATTTGTTCAAAGGCACGAATGTTGCGCCCCTCGCGGCCAATTAGTCGTCCCTTAACATCATCCGAGGGAAGCTCCACGGAACCTATAGTTTGTTCGGCCACGTATTCTCCCGCAAAACGCTGGATGGCCATACTCATGATTTTTTTTGAATTTCTTTCTGCTCCCTCGCGGGCCTCTTCTTCTAGACGCTGATATACCTTGGCAAAATCGGCCTTAGCGTCATCATTCATTGCTTGCATCAATTCTGCTTTTGCCGCCTCACGACTCATGCCACTAACTTCGCTCAAACGATTGGCCAAATCAGTCTGTTTGGACTTGTAACGATCAATTTCTGCTTCAATTTTTTTGCGTTTATCCTCTAAATTTTCTTCTTGTTGTTTTAAGCGTTGAACTTCTTTTTCGCTTTGCTCGCTCTTTTGCTCTAGGGTGACTTCTCGCTTGGCCAAATCTTTTTCTAAATTTCGCAAGTCATTTTGACGCTTTTTTATCTCATTTTCTGCTTTATCTCTTTCTTCTTGCGCAATTTCTTTTGCCTCTTTTCTGGCCTTATATTTTATGTCATTTGCATCTTCTTTGGCCTTATTTATAATCTCATCGGCCCGTCCTTGACGCTTGCGCAATTCCGTCATGGCCATCGCATGGCGCACAAAAAAACCAACGCCCCCTCCTACAATAATTGCCAATACTGAGGCAAGCACTAAACTCAAATCCATCGGACAACTCCTTCGACTAGAATCGTTATTATGAAATAATCTGTTAGAGCTGTTAAAATCTGCGGAATAAAATTGGTCTGAATCTGTTTATTGGATAACTGTGGCGCTAATAAAATCCAGCGCCTCTTTGGCAGTTAATTGAAGCCGCTCAATATTTGATTGATATTCTTTCCTCATAGATAGTAACTCTTCTGCTATTTTCAGGGCAACTAATGTTGCTAAATGTTTATCTTCTAAATGAGGTGAATTATCCTTTATTTTTAAAGCTTCGCTACAAACAAAATCAACAATTTCTTTGGCAGAAATTTCGTGCACAGACGTGTCAGATCTAAACCTAACAGGTGTACTAAGCACATCAAATTCTAACATATTATCAATCGTTTCCACTAATTTCAGAATAGTCGAAAGGCCTGTTTAAGTCAACTATCCCAAAAGTGCCGAGATGTAGTCGTTCAAATTAAATGAATTTATGTCCTCAACGCTTTCTCCTACGCCAATATAGACTATGGGGACTGCGAGTTGTTCGACAATTGCAATGGCCCCTCCGGCCTTGGAAGAGCTATCGCATTTAGTAAAAATAAGTCCAGTCAACTTTAACGTATTGTTAAATTCTATGGCCTGCCGAATGGCATTTTGCCCAGTTATGGCATCAAGTACCAGCCAAACTTCATTTGGAGCTTTGGGGTCTAATTTCGCTAAAACATTTTTAGTCTTTTTTAACTCTTCCATTAAATTTTCTTCGGTGTGTAGTCGTCCAGCAGTATCAAGTATACAATAGTCGGCCTGTCCATTTATGGCCTTTTGCAGTGCCTCATACGCAACACCTGATGGCCTTGAGCTCCCACTGGCCCGCACCATTTCCGCTCCCGCCCGCTCACACCATACCTGTAGTTGATCAACTGCGGCCGCCCGAAAAGTATCACAGGCACCGACAATTACCCGAGCTCCTTCTTTGGTGAATTTGGTGGCCAATTTTCCAATGGTGGTTGTTTTTCCCGCTCCGTTTACACCAACAACCATTATGCTGTGGGGAAATCCGCTTTTTTGTTCTGGAGATTTCGTTGTTACTGTTGATTGAATTTTTTCCATCTTCTCTCTAATGAAACTGGCCAATAGTTGTTTGAAATCGATATTCCCTCCGCTAACAGGGGCCGCACTTTTTATTTTTTCTAATAGTTCGTTAACTAATTTGGGGCCAATGTCTGAAGAATAAAGTAATTCCTCGATCTGCTCAAGTTCGGCCTTGTTCACCGAAGAGAGGGTGAGTAACTGACCAATTTTCCCCCAAATCTCAGAACGTGTTTGAGTAAGGCCTCGTTTTAAGCGGTCCGTCCAACTAACCTCTGGCACCTCGATTTTATTTTGTGGAGGAGGAGGGAGCGATTTTTTTTTAGCGTGATAAAAGAAAAACCAAAAGGCCCAAACAATGAGTCCGGTACAAGATATTCCCGCAACAATTATCCAAATATCCATTTATCAACCTCAATTATATTTTTGAATTACGAATCTTTTTATTTGGGGCAGAATACTATACCATAGCTTGCATATATGAAAGATCAAAGATTATATCCATTATTTCTGTTAACTCAATCCATCCGAACCTTTTTTACCCAAAATGGTTTTTTAGATATAATCACCCCTCCCATGGTAAAAAATCCTGGGATGGAAACACATATCCATCCTTTCGAGGTGGTTTCTGCTGCTAATAGAAAAACTTCTGGCAGCTACTTACACACTTCTCCAGAATTTCATATGAAGGAGTTACTATCTTGGGGATATGAAAAAATATTCACCCTTGGATATTGCTTTCGCGACGAAAACAAATCGCCTATTCATCGTCAGCAATTTGTAATGTTAGAGTGGTACCGTGCCAATTCGCGCTACGAATCTATTATGGAGGATTGTGAGAAACTACTTGCTTTTTGTGTCAGTGAATTTAAAAGAAATGGCATCGCCATTTCCGGTGATTTTTTATCATCCCCTTTTTGTAAAATGACAGTGCAAGAACTCTTTTTTAAGTTTCTTTCTGTGGATATTTTAAGTTTTTTAGAAATCGGGAAAATTAAAAAACTTCTTTTGGATACTTTTCCGGAAGCCCCTTGTCCGGCCGGCGATGATTTGGCGTGGGATGATTATTTTTTTCTTTTGTTTTTAAATAAAATAGAGCCACGCTTAAAAGAAATTCCTTTGCTTATCCTCTATGAATATCCATATCACTTAAGCGCTCTCTCTACTATCAAAGCAACTGATTCACGAGTATGTGAGCGTTTTGAAATTTATATTCATGGAGTGGAAATTGGAAATTGTTTTAATGAACTTTGTGATATCAACATTCAAAAAGAGCGTTTTCACCAGCAGCATGCGGCCAAGAAAAAACTTTATGGATATAGCTTGCCAACGCCCCAGGTACTTTTTAATGCGCTAGAGCGTGGCCTGCCGCCGTCTGCCGGTATTGCCGTTGGAGTTGAGCGCTTGATGATGGCGTTGACGGGAAGGCCGGATCTTTTTTGGGATTAGCTAGCATGGCCAAAGAAATGCAATCAATCCAATCATCGAAACTACATAATCTTATTATAAATCATATGTAATTTAATAATAACTTCTGCTTTAGCATGTTGCAACGGCACCTCCTTAACCCATTCTCGGTGAATACGCTTAGAACTATTTTTACGAATCTCTCCCTGCATATTATCGGCAAAGGCCTTGGCCAAATCACTAGAAAAGACCGCATACCAATTGTAAAAATCATCAGGAGATTGTGCATACAAGGCATCAATAACTTCAAGGGCGTTTTCGGTAACAATGCGCTTTACGGTATGGCCATTAAACTGTGAAATAGCATCACTACTAACTTCCATATTCAAAAACTTTCCAAAAATATCTTGCGTAAATTCAATGGCCCCGGTGCTAACTGGGCCCTTAATTTGCTCCAGGCCTCGATATTCACTATCTAGTACTAGCGCCCGATAAATTCCCTCGCGAGTTCCCTTTTGGCCTAAGACATTCATCCAGCTGGCCACTTCCTCTTCTCGTATCTCTCGATTTTTTACTGCTAAAAAAAGATCGGCCAAGAAAAGGTAGTTGTATTTTTCCACTTCTTCGCTCTTGGCATTCAAGGCGACATCATCGGGAGACTTGCTATCTCCGCGCTCTTGGATGGCCATGGCCTTATCCTTGATTTCTGGGATTTTAGGAAGAAGAATCTCTTCTTCCTCACTGTTTTCTTTTTCCGCAAAAGTTCCAGGAAAATAGTTATTAATTGTTTCGGTAATAAAAGAGATAATCGGCCTGGTATATTTCTCAACGGCCGTTTCTGCCTGAATTGGCCGCATAGATAACCAACAGATAATTGCAATCGAAAAAAACAGATGACTCTTCATGTCTCGTTCTCCTGTGTGGAAATAGATATTCTATTGGTACTAGTTGTGCTGATAGGATAAGTGGATTTTTGCTTGTAAGGCAAGAATTAATTTAAATCGCGCGAAAGCAGTTCCTTGATTTTTTCCCAATTCAAAAGAATCTCATCCATTTTTGCTGGCATCAGACTAGACATTCGCCTGGCCAGAATTTTATCAAACTCAAATTTGTCATTAACTAAATTGACCGCCTGACTTAGTGCTGAAAGTTCCGCATTGAAATCATGTATAAGCCTGTTAATTTCATCTTTACTCATTTTGCTCATTTAATCTTCCAGCGGAACGCCTTCGGGTAGAAATCCTCGCCCCTTGATTCGGTAAAAATAGTTGTTGGATATTTGCAATTCCGTCAGCGTCTTTCTTACTTTAAACTCATTTCTCTCTAAAAAATAAAGTGTGAGCTTTTTTTCGATCTCATTTATGGCCGCGGCCAATCCCTCGCTTTCTACTTTGTTGATTATGGCCGAAGAAAGAAGCTCATCGCGATTATCTTCCGCTTCTTGGGCGCGTGAATAAGAGGTGAGTGTGGTTGTGGTTGTTGTTACTGTTGCTGCGATAGTTGCTGGAAGCAGATGGCCTGGCAAATCGACAATATCTACAATCCCTCGGCTTTTTACTAGCAACAACTCGATAACTTTTTTAAGTTCGCGAACATTTCCTGGCCAATTATTATTTTCTAGGAAATTTTGCAAGGCGCTTGAGAAAACAACTTTGCGCGGAAACTCTTTTTGAAAATGTTTGATTAGAAGGGGAATATCTTTTTTTCTCTCCCGCAAGGCCGGTATATAAAAATTAATTCCCTCTAAACGAAAATAGAGGTCGGCGCGAAATTTTTTCTCCGCCACCAACTCTTCTAACGAGTCACAGGTCGCACTAATCAATTTAAAATTAGATTTGCTTAAAACGTTGGAGCCCAGCGGATAATAAGTTTTTTCTTCTAAAACTTTTAATAACTTTTTTTGCGTAGATAATGGAATGGTGCCAATTTCATCAAGAAACAACGTACCATTGTTGGCCAAATCTATTTTCCCTCTACGACTCTGTTCTGCTCCAGAGAAGGCCCCTTTTTCATATCCAAATAATTCTGACTCAATTAAGTTTTCCGGTATCTCTGAACAATTAAGATGTACAAAATTGCCCAGTGAAGCGTAGGCAAATTTATGGATTAGTTTTGCTAACATAGTTTTTCCTGTTCCTGTCTCTCCTTGAATAAGAACCGGACGATTATGTGCAGAAAGTTCTGCTAATATCTCTAGTTGTTTTATTAGATTATTATCTTGAGTTAAGAATTCATAAGAAAACATGTCGGCCAGCTGGGCCTGGCCTTTTATTATATTAAATTTTCCAATTACCAACTCAAGCGCGCGATGATCGAAGGGTTTGCTCAAAAAATCGTGACAACCTCGTTCGTATGCCTGTTGAATATAGCGATTTTCCTCTCGTCCACTAAGTACAATTGTATAAGCTCCGCTCGCACGGGCCTTAACAATAATTTCTAATCCGGCCAATTCCCGTTCTAAATCCAAATCAATGAAAATCATATCATATTTTTTTGCCTCAATTTTTTTGATGGCCGAGACTGAATCAGCGGCCTCCTCGGTGGCCGCAAATCCCTCGAGAAGGCAAGAGAGAGTTATTCGCGAAAGCTCATCATCTTCTACAATCAGAGCACTGTGTTTTTTTGTCATAATTTTTTATGATACACTTCAACAAATTTTTAACAATATTTGCTGAAAAATTTATATAGTGATTTGCTTGTAATATTAGATAGATGCTTTTAAAATATTTCTGTCTCAAATTCTAAAATTTTAGGCATGCCCAGAAAAATGGGCATTCCGAGAAAAAATATATATAAAAATAGTTAACTGCCTAAAAAATCTTTCTACTTACTAGACCAGAGTAGTTCGCTTGTTTGTCATTATTTTTTTCTTTTATTTTACGTAGTTGGCAAAAACTCGTGGCCTTTCTCTTCAATTTTATCAAAAAATCATAAAAAACAGATATAGGAATTATTTTGGTGATAAAATTTAATTATTGAGATCACACTGCAGAAGAAATTTAAAATTGCCGGCAGTGGACTCAAGACGCGAGGTCTATATGAGAATAAAAAATAAAATAAATCTCTTTCCCATTTTGGTTGTTTTGGGAACAATATTCATCGCTAGCTGCGTTAGCGAAGTTACCTCCGTAAAGTGGAGGCGCGCCCCGGTTACTCGTCCGGCCACTCTCGTAGCAACCGCGACTCCTCTTCCCGCCGCAACTGCAACGGCCACTCCCGTAGGATCTTTTGTTTTCTCCAACGCCTCTGGTACGGAATTCACCGACAGTGCCGATTATGAGTTCACTTGGGAAAAAGGAGTAGAATCGCCGGCCGATACCCATTTCCATTATTCTCTGCATACTATGGCCGGCTGCTCAACCACGGCCACTGCTACCGGCGTCGAAAACTCTCTGGCAGCACTCTTACCATTAGAAATTGGTGCAAACTATTTGCAACTTATTATGCACGATGGCCTTGAAAACCTCCTTGATAGCGGCTGCTCGGGAAGAGTTATTAGAACCGGGGCAAAGCAATTAACATCATCTTTTGGATTTACTGGGCTAGATTTTTCCGCCCAATTGGGTGATTACATTTACTTTACATCAAGTGTTGGGCTTCCTGAAGAGATGGGTGTTTGGAAAATAAAAAGTGACGGAACCAATGTTTCACGCGTTAAACAGCTGGTCATGATTTCGAGGGCCTTATTTGAGCAATTGGGAGATATTATAATTTTCAACGCAAGCGATGGTACTAGTGGCGACCAGTTATGGAAAACAGATGGAACTGAAATAGGTACACAACTTGTTAAAATAATTTCTCCCGGAGGATCTACTTTTCGAAAATCCTACGGAGTAATAAATGGTTATTTATATTTTTCGGCATCAACCATGGATGAGGGTTATGAGATGTGGAAAACCGACGGGAGTGAGGCCAACACAGTTATGGTGGCGGATATAAATAGTGGGCCGTCAAATGGGCTTCCAAGTTTTGAAGACAGTCAGACCGTTTTTACTGGCGGCTTTTTATACTTTTTTGCAGATAATGGAACAAGCGGAATGGAAATTTGGAAAACTGAAGGCACGTCTGCTCCCATCATAACAGCAGATGTGGATACCTCATTTCCTCGTCCTCTAAAAATGGCCCTTTCAACTAACGGCATTGTGCATTTTGCCAATGACGGTGTAAATGGCTATCAGCTCTGGAGAACCAGCACCACCAATTCTGACAGTACCATGATAAAAACAATTGTAGAGGGCGGCATCCTCTCTACTGGAAGCATCTTCTCTCCTTTAGGAAATGGCCAAGTGATCTTTACGGTGGGAGGAGCTTCCGGGCCAGAACTTTGGGTTACAGATGGCAGTGCCCTTGGAACAACAAAGCTACAAACAATCTGTGAAATGTGTTCTTTTGGTTGGGGAAGTACCCCCTTTGTTATCACCGGCCAAGAACTGTTTTACACCATCTTTGACTCTGCTACTGGTGATTATAATTTGTGGAAAAGCGACGGAACAATACCTGGAACGATACTCCTTGATGCCTTTGGGTCTGATTCGTTATTTGATTTTATTGCCTTAAGCAATAACAAAATAGCTTTTTTTATCGACGGATTTGAAAATAACGGCATTTGGCTTTGGGATGATGCAATAGCTACTTCTACTCGCGTACTTATCGGAAATACTGTACATTTTGGTGCTCCACCACATCCCATAAGAATCTCTACCTTCTCCAACGCCATCTATTTTTCAAATGACGACATGGTAGGAGGTATATTCCCGTGGGCCTATTATTACGCAGACTAATTGCTGCTTTTAATTTCCCAAAACTTTAATGCCAAGCGCGCCTGTCGCTCTAAAAGCTCCAGGCCATCCATGTATGCTGGCACCTTCTGGCGTTGTCTTTCATTGTCATAGTTGTAATCCCAAAAAAGAGATTGAAAAGAAAGTTGGCCGCAAAAAAGAAAATCTTTTAGACAACTGTTAATTACTAGCGTTTTTTTTGAATGCAAATTACTAAGATCTAGTTGCGAAATATCCCCATTTTTTTTACGCGAATAAACGGTTGTAGCAATTTTTTTTTGCAGCATTATTTTTTGTGTAACTAATGACATGGCGCCATCACCCAAAATAACTACTTCATTAAATTTATCACGTTCCATCATTTGATCAAAAATTTCTATAATTGCAAAATAATCAGTATTGGTGGCAAAATACTTCCCCTTTTTTTGGCACAGACAATTAATCGCCTGCAAGGATGCAACCGCTGGCCCCACCGACACCTCCTTCAAAAAAATACGTTTATAAGGGGCGGTGATACTTAGGCCCTCTATCTTTGAAGCAAATATTGTATCAAGAGAGGGGATCTCTTGGGGAGTGACGCAATCAATAAGCTTATAATCAATCTTTTCCCCCAGTAAGTTTTCGTAAACTTTCTTGGATTTTGACTGCTGAATGTTTTTTCCTAACAATGCTAGAGAGATCATATATTGGTTTTAAAATGATTTCTGGCCGCAGAAACATCGGCCGTTATTTGATAAATTAAATCATTTGCTGAGGGAAATTTTTTTTCCGAACGAAGCCTTTTTATAAAAGCAACAGAAATTTCTTCTCCATAAAGATCCTTGTCGAAATCAAATATATTCGTCTCTACATTGATAATATTTCCAGCTTTAAAGGTTGGATTGGTTCCGATGTTGGTAATGGAATTATAAATTTTGGAAGCACCGGCCTTTGTTTGTGTAACATATACTCCGAAGGGAGGAATTAATCTTTCTGTCGAAATTTGAATATTGGCAGTTGGAAACCCCAGCATTCTGCCTCGGCCATCGCCTTTAATTACTCGCCCGGCAAGTAAAAAAAGGCGTCCCAAAAGTTGATTGGCCATTTCAATATTCCCCGCTTTAAGATAATGCCTTATCACCGAAGAGGAAATGGCCACACCTTCTTTGGCAAATTCTGCTTCAATTTCAATAGCAATCTTTTTTAAAGAACAATAGTTCTCTACAAAGGCATGATCTCCGCCCTTGTTTTTTCCAAAAGTAAAATCATGGCCAATAAAAAGTTTTTTTACCGAAAAATTATTTCCTGGGGGGAAAATGTATTGATCTAAAAACTTTTCCGGTAATAGATCACTAAAATCCCGAGTAAACTCAATTTCCATTAAGTAATCTATTCCCAATGCAGAAAGAAGCTCTCTTTTTTCTTCCGGAGAATTGATTAAGAAATCGCGCTTGGGGGTTAAAACTAGTTTAGGATGTGGCCAGAAAGTTACCAAAACAGTTGCCAGCTTTGATTTCTGACAACTTGCAACCACTTCTGCAAGAAGCGACTGATGCCCGAGATGAACGCCATCAAAATTGCCAATAACAAGTCCTGCGTCGCTTTTGATTTCTCCAATATTTGCGATAGTAATCATTTTATTTTTTTCCGGCGAATTAGCGAAACTATTTCCTTAAAGTAATTGTTTCGAAAATTTATTTTTTCTTGCTTATTGTTGAATGTCTCATTTTCACAGCGACTAATCAACACCTGAAAATATTTTTTAGCGTTATCAGAAAGTTGACTTTTTTCTATAATTTCTGAAAGTGATAATTGCGTGGAAATTGCGACATCCTCCGTTGATAGTAAGGCCGCCTTTGAATCAAAAATTAAATTATAGAGAGAAGAATAAACCACCCCCTTTTTTTTCATCAAAGCAATTTGGCCACTGATTTTTTTTATCAATGGATCATTTTCTGGGCGTTGTATAAAAAATGAGAGAAGAATTAAAAAACTAACAATGGCGATAACAACATTGGCCGACTTGAAATAGTTGATTGTATCGCGACGTAAAATAAACTCCGGCGGCATAAGATGATCTATCTTAGAGGCCAGATTTTTATCTGTTTTCTTAGACGCGTTGGGCATTGATTTTTCTTCACCGCTATCTACTATACTAGTGCTGTTGCTAGCACCGCCATTTGCTGCAACGATTATTCCGGGTAATTTTACGGCCTTTTCAAAATATTGTCGCCGCTCCGGATCAAACATAGAGATTGTTAGTTTGGAATCAGCGATATTAAGTGGCCCTCTTCCTAAATAAGTATAATCAAAAATCTTAGAAGAGGTCGTCTCATTAATTGTTTTAATTTCACTTTTGACATCAAAATCTTCTAGATTTTTATTAACATAAAGCGGGGGGGCAACCAGCTCTTCCAAATTACCCGGCCCGGTAACTATTAAGCGGACAGTTATCGGAACGTTAATATTAAAAGATTGCTGTGGCCGGTAGATTTCTAACTCATGGTTACCAATTAGTCCCGAAAAGTTAGCAGGTAATTTTTCAATTGGATAATCTAAAACCTCCACAAAAATTTTCTCACTGGCCACGGTGGACATACCACTATAACCTTGTGGTGTTGCACCAGGTGGATAATTTATTTTTACAGAAATTGGATCGATAGCAATTTTCCCAATTTTCTGAGGATAAAGACGTGCGGCATAAACTTCTACGCGCTGATATACTTTGTTCCCGCTAGCAAAGCGCTCTATACGGGGATTAGTGTCGCGAAAACGTTTTATAAAACCATCCAACTTGGGATATTGCTTAACTTCTTGCGAGATAAATGGAATGGAGGTTGCCAAAAAATAGCGCAAATCAATTCCCTCTCCCTTGATTATAGAATTTTTTGAAATAACCACTTCTACAAATTGATCTTTCGGCCGTGGCGCACTACTTTGCACAACAACTTCGAATCGCGCAGCGGCCAACAACTTATCACCCGATTCAAAGCGAATATTAGTTACTCCTAATGATCCGACCTTGTCCGTTACCATTGAATAGGCATATCCCGTTTTTTGTATAGTGGTTATTTTTCCATTATTGGTTAGTGTGCGAAGATCTTCTCGGATTAAGCGACGATTAAGTACTTCAAAATCTTTGGCGCCAAATGATATTCTAAACTCCTCTCCCGCAACAATATCTGCTTTAATAACTAATTCAAAGGCCTCGTTTTTTACTGGCCGGTTTGGCGTGGTATAGATATCTAAAATTCCCCCCCCACTTACACCAAAGGCAAAGTCTGTTATTACAAAAACTAGCAGTAATAAATATTTCATCCTCACCAATCCTTTCGATTATTTGATCCCAATTGTTGCTTTTTCGTTTGATAATATTTTTTTTGAACTTCCCGATCATCACTTAATAATTGCTTCAAAAGGGCCGGAACCTTGGCCATCTTGCGCTTTTGTTCAATATTTTTTTCAAACTCTTCTAGAGAAGGAGGGGGTGGCGGTTGCTCAGATTCCTTGTCTCCTTTTTTCCCTTCCTCTTTTTTTTCCTTTTCTTCTTTTTTGTTTTTTTCGTTTTTATCATCTTCTCCGGCAGATTCACCTTGGCCTGATCCCTTTTTTTGTTTTTCTCCTTGTGATTTTGAAGAAGATGAAGATTCATCTTCGTTTTTTTCCTTTTCGCCTCCCTTTCCTTTTCCATTTCCATTTAAGGAGAGTGCTAATAATACGTTCTTACGCATTTCTGATAAGATCTTATCGTCGGCCACCATACTTTCATTTAATTGACTGGCCAATAATTTATAGCGCATTATTCCATCACGCAAATTCTTTTTCTTAAGATGTGCGGTTGCTACATTGAAGCGAACTTCTTTGTCTGCATCGTTTATATTTTTTATATTTTCACCATAAAGTGTAAGTGCCTTGTCAGTTTCATCATTGCGCAATAATTTCTCGGCCAAAGACAAACGTTCTTTTTGAGATAATTCTCCTTTTTTCAGCTTGTCCAACATTTTATTTAATTGTCGATCTGCTTGCGTAGTTGACGCATAGATTTTGCTATTGAAGGAAAAGGCCATAACAACAATCGCAACAACAGAAACTACTTTGAATGTTTTAAATAATGAAAAAAACACACTGAGAATGAATAATGCTATTGCCGGGATTAGTAGATAGTTAACCAGAACTGGCCGCGAAGAAATAGTTCCTTTTTTTAATTTTTCCTTATAAATATCCCGAAAAAATTTCAATATTTCATTTGAATAAACACCATCCGAAAGCGGAATCCAATATTTGAATTCTTTAAAATTATTGCCAAGATCAATTATTGATCGCTCGCTTAAGGCGGAAACGACCAACGAACCTTGATATCGTTTAAAATCGTTTAAAACGCCACTGGATAGTCGTTGTGGGATATTCCCCCCACGAACCGTTCCCACGCCAATCGCCGCAACCACAATTGAAGAAGGTAGTCTTAACTGCTCTCTCGCATCATGAAATTCAAAGTCACTAATGGCCAAAATATTGCCAGTGATTTCTGTTAAATCATCACTCATCTCTCGAAAATATTGCACACTCTCATTTAATGCCGATTTTAAATTAGAGCCACCTCCCACTACACTTAATTCATCCAGTGCCGCCAAGCGAGAATCCAAGAGATCTAAATCATCGGTAAAGGGGACAATCCGTCTCTGAATATCTGAAAATAAAACAATTGCAATTTTATGTCCCACTGAATTTTTAACAAAATGGCGGGCCAGCATAATTGCACGTTTAAATCGATTAGGAGTTACGTCTTCCACCAACATACTCTCAGAATTATCAATTAAAATGATGGTGTTTTGCTCCATAACGTTAGCAGAAGTGGATACTTCTTCTCCGCGAAGGTCCAACAAGGATAAGATGAAAAGGGCCATTGAAAAAAGATAAGTTAAACGACAAATCAAACTCATTTTGCTTGGACGATAAAACCAATATTTTTTAACCCAAACAAAAAACTTATGATCATTGGCCCAAATAATCATACCGAGCAAAATTATGCCCAGAAGATATATAGAGAGATATTCTCGATATATGAAGTTCATATACTTTCTCGCAAAATCAATTTTCGAATAAGCTCTACTCCAAAAAGTAGTGTCACTCCCACAAGTAAATAGTACCAGAACTTTTCATCATAAATTATCTTTCCACGAGTATCCACTTCTGATTTTTCCAACTTACTAATCTCTGACATAACGGACGCTAGCGTTCGCTCATCTGCGGCCACATATGCTTTTGCCTGAGTGATGGCCGCCATCTCTTGTAATGTATTTAGATCATAACTTCCACCGGGGATGGTGCGATAAGTTGTATTTCCGTAAAGATCCTGGCCAGTTGGAATTTTAGCATTATCATCTCCGCCAACGGCAATCGTGTATACTTTTACTGAATTTTTTTGTGCTTCTTCGGCGGCCTGCATTGGGGTCATAGTTCCTACATTGCTTACCCCATCAGTTAATAAAATAATGATTTTACTTTTAGACATTGAACTACTGGCCCGGGCCACCGCAAGCCCAATGGCATCTCCAATATTGGTTCCACTTCCTAAAAAACCGGTATTAATTTCTTTCACCATTTGTTTTAAAAGCTTTAGATCAGTAGATAGCGGCATTAAGGTGAATATTTTCTCCGAGAAGGTAATTATCCCAATTCGGTCGGTTGGACGCAAATTAATAAAATCTAGAATTTTCTCTTTTGCCACTTCTAATCTATTGGGTTTGAAATCATCGGCCAGCATAGAGGCCGAAACATCTACTACAAAAAAAATATCTCGAACTTCAATTTTGTCTTTAGATACTCCTGCGGGGATTCGCGGATTTGTCATCGCAATACCAATATAAACCCAGCCACTAATTCCTATTAAAAACAGCAGGGCCCTTGCAATAAATAATTTGCGAATAATGAATTTATCCGGCAAATATATCTCTGGCCGCTTTAATAGCTTCCAAAATCCAATAGACCAAAAGAGAGCACCTAGCACGGCCCAGGCGGCCATAGTTATACTTTTATATTCCATACATTCTTTTTAAATTGGCCTCCGCTTTACTTGCAAGTACCCGCAATTCATTGAGATCCTTTTTCGACCAATCTTTCTGATATCGAATTATAGCAATTTTTTTTATTAGTTGATCGAAATCACCATCTCCCACAATATAACGTTGCAGTTGTTCTTTTTGGTTATAAAGGGATTCAAATCCAGGCCGCGTTACGGCCCTAAATTGTCTAAGCTGTTTTAAAACTTCCCTCCGGTGCTTGATTTCTAATTTTCTTTTTTCACGAGAAACCATTCTCCGCTGGGCAATAAAAATTAATAAAACTATTGCTACACTTCCGACAAAAATCGACGGCCAAAAAGAAAGCGAAAACGGTGATGTTACTTTTTGCTCCAAAATGACATACTCCCGCGGAGGGACTTCTTCCGTCTTTCCAATAATAAGATCTTTAATTTTTAGTGGAATGTTTTTGTTTTCCCAATTCCAAATGTAAAACTGTGTGGGGGAAAAATTCTTTTTCAAAATTGCTGTTACTATAAGTTCTAGGACTTCTGCATTATTTTCGGATTGTCGAATTTCATCTACTGAAACAATATAAAACAGTCCTAAAAAATCATGATTTTCAAGCTGCAGAAACTTTTTTGCATCGTCATCACTTCCGACATATGGCCAAAGCTGAATTACTCCGTCAAAAATTTCTCCCGGTAAAATAACCTTGCTAGGGGATTCGCTGGGGCGAAAAACCGCCTCCCATTCTTCACCATTAGCAAAATTTGCAGTAATTAGCATGACAAAAATGATCAGGACACTTTGCCAACATTTCATTGTCTATATCAATCCTTTGATAAATTCTTCTAAGTAACGTTCGCTAACTTTTAAGCGTTTAAATTTCTTTTCTAAGATGGTGACAACATCATCCTTACTTTTCATATTGATAAGGCCAACATTTTTTTTAACGACACCTCTACCACTATCTATCAATGTCAAAAAGGGATGGTGCGTATTTTCATCAATAGGTGCCACCATTTGAAAGCAATGAACATTTTTATTGTATAAAATCCTTTTTAAGGATTTAAGTTCAATAAAATCATTAAAATCTGAAAAAATAACCACTTCTCGACGCTTTCCAATATAGCGCATTACTTTCGATATTTTTTCATTTTCAGTTAACATTCCTTGGAACTTATACTCCAAATTTAAAGTTCCATTTTCAAGCAATAATCCTTTTTTTTCTAACGCTGCAACGAAATTAACAATTCCTTCTTCGCCATTTTTTTTATCAAGAGAAGTAATATCATCGGCTATAATGATAACTTGAATTGTGTCTTGTGTTTCATGTGCCAGTAAAAAAAGCAAACAGATTAATTCCATTGATGCTTGCAGCTTAGATATTTCATTGGCCCCAGAAAACATTGAGCGAGAAGCGTCTAAAACAACTACAATCTCCACTCGTCTTTCTTCATCAAATGTCTTTATGTATGGCGTGTTGGTCTTTGCCAAAATTCGCCAATCAATAAAACGCACATCATCTCCCGGCACGTATATCTGATGTTCCTTAAATTGCAATCCACTCCCGCGAAAATGCGACTTAAGCATCCCGATAGCGTAGGAGTTGGAATTCTTAAAAAGCGAAGATTTTATTTTTGCAACGCTTTTTTTGACGGCCTGAATGTCCATATATCTTGTTCCGAATATAACGAACAAATATTAAATAAGTGCCCGCGCAATCTTTGTGGCCATTTCCCCTGCATTCATTTTATCGATCGTTGCTTCATAGGATAAAATTATTCTATGTCCTAAAACTTTGGCGGCAATTTTTATTATATGTTCGGGGTTTACAAAATCACGTCCTTCCATAAAAGCATTGAACTTGGCAATTTTATATAACCAAATACAGGCACGAGGAGATGCTCCGGCCAATATTGCCCCTTCAAATTCTTTAAAATACTTTTTATTCCCAGGCCTGGTCGCATGAACAATATTGACAATATATTCTTTAACCTTGTCGTCAACATAGACGCCATCTATCGCCTTTTTGGCCTGTAAAAGTATATCTGTAGATAATAGCGGAATAATTTCTTCCGACTGTTTTTTATCAAAATCTAAAATCTGTTTTTCGGCAGCAAAGTCGGGGTAATCAATATTCAACTTCATCATAAATCGATCCATCTGTGCTTCTGGCAATCGATACGTTCCCTCTTGATCAATAGGATTTTGCGTCGCCAACACAACAAAAGGGGAGGATAGCTTATGAGTTTCTTCTCCAATGGTGACCTGTTTTTCGGCCATTGCCTCTAATAGCGCTGATTGCACTTTGGCCGGTGAGCGATTTATCTCATCTGCCAAAAGAATCTGTGTAAAAATTGGCCCAAACTTAGTTATAAACTCTTCGTTTTGCTGACTATAAATCATGGTACCAATCAAATCAGAGGGCAAAAGATCTGGAGTGAACTGAATACGCTTAAAGGAGACATCACAAAGTTTACTCATAGTAGAAACACTCAGTGTTTTCCCCAATCCTGGCATTCCCTCTATTAAAAGATGTCCGTCGCAAACTAAAGCTGCCACGATAGATTCTAACATTTCATCTTGTCCAAAAATTATTTTTTTGGCACGCTTTAGGGCACCCTCTAGCTTGTCTTTTGAAGAAAAATCCATTGCATTCTCTCTTTGCTTTATTTATTAATTTCTTTCTCGGCAATTTTTTCATTTACCTTGTAATCATAAAAAGTTATTTCTGTGCGATTGCTTTTTGCCTCTTTGCCACTTCCATCAACGGTAGTGATACCCAAAAGTTCCGGAAGCAGAAAGCCTTGATACTTACTATAGTTCAAATCATACTCCATTTTAGTTTCTAAATTTCCTTGCTTAAGCAATATCTCCATATTGGTTACAAGCCATTTTCCGTTAGAGTCATTTCGTGACTCCATTTGTAGTTTTGATGTACGAATACCTCCGGGAGCATAGGTATTTAACGAACTCAATTTTCCATTATTTTCAAAGTGCATCACAACACGATTAGTATCTAATTTACCTGTTGGATCTGTTCCTTCGATTTCTACTCCTGTGGCCATTCTTTTTAATTTTAAATTGTATTTAAAAAAGCGGTTGGTAAGCCGCTCAGGAATAACAAAATCTAAACGGGTACGAACAATTTGCTTTAATTCGCTCTTTATGGCCTCAAAGCCAGGAGGGAGTCCATAGACCTCTATTTTGTAGGTGTCTGGAAATAACCAGTAGATAGAAAAATAGATATCTTTTATCTCTCCTAAAACTTTTTTACTGTTTAACATTTCTGCCAGTTTTGAGATTCTTATTTTAAATGCTAAATCTCTCAGCCCGACTGCTTCGGGGTGATACATTCCGATGTCGAAACGCTCAATGACTTTATCAGCATCACTCCCGGCACCCATCGCCGTATTATAAGAAATTAGCTGCCCCAAAATTGATATAAAAAAAATCAATCTAGTAAAATAACAAAACATGCTAGAAACTCCTTCGCCGGTTGTGCAACCTTTGCCCAACTTCAATTACTCTGATCCATATTAATTATTATAGTCAATATCGTGCCCAAGTATAGATTGAGCGCAACTGCTTAATTTTTGCCGACCACTAAATAATTATGAGAATACAATCAAAATACTCAAGAATTTTTAAAGGCCACCCGTTGCCAATTTTCTTGATAAAAAACAGATATATTTTTTGCTTTTTTTGGCAAAACACTTCCGGGAGATCCGCGAACTCCTTTGATGTTTTTTACTTGCGTAAAAATTAATGGAATAGTCATCAACTCAAGTTTACTGTGATAGCGAATAATTGATCCAATAATGGCAAAATCGTCTGGACGAAGATGGCCATTTTTGCTTATTTTCACAATCGCATGCGCACTATGATATCCGGCAAGATGAAACCAGTAATCTTCTTTATTGGCAATTTTACTTCGTAAATAGTCGTTAGAGGTACTGTCTTTTCCCACTAAAATTTTAATTCTATCCTCTAAAAAATATTCTTCAATATTAAATTTGGCACTTCCTTTTTGTCCTAAATTTTTAGATTTTTTCTGCTCTTTACCATCATACCACTCTGGATTTATCGTTTTTACTTTTTGATCCAACTGAACGTTTGGGGAATTGTTCAAAAGTGCTGTCAGCTCCCGCACTGTCTCCTGTTCCCGCAAAGAGAGAGCTGCCTCCGCGGCCTTAAAAGATTTTATCTTATTAAATATAATATCTCTTTTCCTATATAAATTATTTTCTCCTTGTAGTTTGATTTTTACCCCACATAAAACAACTTCTTGATTATTACTAAGATCAAGATGGCCTGAATTCATCTCTCGCATCATCTCCGGCCATTGCTGCAATAGATGCAAATCTTCTCTTATTTTTTTGATTTTTTTTTCTAAAAATTTTTTCTTTTTACTGTCATGTTTTACCACCAAAAAATTTTTTTGATATTCATTCAAATAATTTTCTAGAAAAGTATCTGCCGCGGCATCGACCTTTTTTTCATGGGAAATTTCCTTTCTACCAACAGCATCAAAAAAATCAAAAAGTTGTTGCTGATTAAAATCTCCGCATATTTCCTCTTTTAACCACGAGCAAAAAACTCTATGGGTACTCTCCTCCTCTTTAATAAAACTATTGAGAAAATAAGCTTTTCTTCCGCTATAAAAAAGGGCAAAAAAATTCTGATTTCCTCGGTACTGATAGGAAATCCCGATTGCTCTGTCCTTGTCATCCAAAACAATTTCTTGCAAAAAACTGTTTTCTAAAAATTTTCGCAAATACATTAAAAACTTATCTTGAATTCGCATAAGCGAATCTGGCCGACGATTACTCCACCATAATCCCTCATAGTGGTTTCCCCGTCCTAAATATAAATAGACGCTTTTCCCGGGATAGCGAATAGCAATCGCGACTAGGTGAGGGGTGCTGAAAATTTTTTGCAGTTGCCCGGGCCCATTATATTTTTGTAAATAGGCTTTCAAGTTATTGCTTACTGTTTTATAATCCAAAATCATGAGACTAAACTTACTAAACAATCCCGACTTTGCAAATCTGCAATATCTTGATTGGGAACTTATTCTAAACGATCTTTCTTCCTCCTTGTTTTTTGAAAGTGGAATGGAGACAATTCGCAATGGATTAAGTCATCGGCCGCTTTCTGCTATTAATCAGCAATATGATTCTATTGATTTCTTTTTTCAGAAAGTTGATAGATTAGAAGAGTTGCGCACTATTATACTTTATCATCACATACCGAAAAAAATTAATTTTCAGATTAAATTATCGGCCATATTAAAAGCAATAATTTTACCTGTTGATGAAATGAATTTTTTTGCCAATATTTTTGAGAGTTTTACCCAACTAGAGCGAGAAGTTCACAACGCTCCTTTTCTACTTTCATCTCGACAATCTCTTGATCAAAATAAGTATAGAAAAATCAAGCAAACCTTTGTAGCACCACTGCGCTCTTTTGTAGATGTTCACTCCAATATCGATTACCAAGGGCATCCAGCACTGGCACCTATTTATGCCAAAATACTAAAAGTTGAGCGCAATATTAAAGATCAAATTAGGGCGTTTATTAAATCTGCAAACATCGCCAATATTTTACAGTATGATAATTACGATATTATCAATGATCACTACGTTATCCCTATTCGCTCCGACAGTTATAATGCTGGCCTTGGCAAAATTATTGCGCGCTCTTCCACTGGGCAAACTCTCTATGTAACCCCCTTTATTATTTTAGATCTATCTAATGAGTTACTAATTTTAAAGGCCAGCTTAGAAAAGGCCATTAATGATATTTTGTCAGAGCTATCAGTGGTAATTCAAGAACACGCTGAGGAATTTTCTTATTTATATGGCCAACTAGAGTTGTTTGATCAATATGTGGCCAAAACTCTATTTTGTGCCAAGTACAATCTGACTCGCCCTGTTTTTTCTGAAAAATTTGTTATTGAACTTGAAGATTTTTTTCATCCCCTTATTTCTCGTCCAGTGAAAAATTCATTACGCCTAGGCCATACTTCCTCCGGATTAATTATTTCTGGCCCCAACACTGGTGGAAAAACCGTCGTACTTAAAACCATCTCTCTTTGTTATCTTTTCGTTCAAATGGGCCTATATGTTCCGGCCTCCCATGCCACCCTTTCAAACATCACCGGACTCTTTTATTTTTCCAACGATCAGCAAGATTTACGCCAAGGACTAAGCTCTTTTGCCGCCGAAGTCCGAAATTATTTGCAACTAGTAAATGAGCTTAGTGAAACAAATGTCGTTTTGATTGATGAAATTTTTAATTCTACTTCCTCCGATGAGGCCTCGGCATTGGCGCTGGCATTATTAGAAGAAATTCATGCCCGCTCCCAATCCAAAATAATTATATCTACCCATCATCAAATTCTAAAAACCTCTATTCATAACGACACTCGCTATATTTCTGCGCATGTAGGAATTGATAATCAAACGGCACTACCCAACTACCGTCTTTTTTGTGATGGCCCGGGCAGCTCCATGGCCATGGCCATTTTTAAAAATATCTCTGCTAATTTTCATTTTATCACCGACATCTTTGGCAACTTTAGTAGACGCCTAGATCAAAAACAAAAGACCTACGATCGCCTGCTTGAAGAGCTTTCAAAAAAGAAAGCTGAGCTAGACAAACTACTCAGTGAAAATAAACAGATCAACGAATTTCTCGCCAACCAAAAACGTGCCCAAGAAGGAGCCATCCTTTTAGAAAAGCAGGCCATCCTTTTGGCCCATGAGAAGAAAATTTCCAAGCTAACGGAACAAGCGCAGGCCCTGCTATCTCATATTCGTGATCTTGAAAAAGCTGAGCGAAAAAATTGTCTGGCCTCCATTAGCGAAATCAAGGCCGAAATTACCAGTGAAAAAAATGAAGTTTTTTCTAACACACAAGAAAAAGAAAGCGGCCACCTAATTAAAATCGACAAATCTCAGTTGATTATTGGCAATAATTATTATTCTCTCTCCCTTAAAAAAAATGTCTCCTTAGATAAAATTAATCTTAAAAAAGGCCAGGCCAACGTCTCCCACAAAAACCTCTCTTTTGTTCTCCCCCTGGATGATTTAATGGGTAATATCGGATTCAAACAAAAAAGCACACCTCCTCCTGTGGCGATAAACATCTCCTCACCTGCACAAATTGAAGTAGACTGTAGAGGCCTAACTCTTGATGAGTTCAAGCAAGTAGTCGAGGGCCAGCTTTCTAACCTAGTACTTGAAAATATTCCCTTCGTAAGTCTAATTCATGGACACGGAAATGGTGTTTTAAAAAATTGGCTACGCTCTACTTTTAAAAATGATCCCGCCATCGAGATGGTTTTTGATCCCTCCAATGATGGATACACTCAGCTTAAATTGAAATAGCGCAGTAGCAATAATTTAAAATAATTTAAAATTGATCATGAAAATGATTATTTTTCCGATATTTGAAGATAGTGTACGCCACACAGATCTCCCTGTGTTGGTGTAAAATCGTAACCTATTATGGAATCAACTACGTTTATATCTGCGTTTATTTGGTCATATAAATCCTGGCAAGCGGTATTATACTCCTCTGTCGTAATCCATATTTCGCCAGTTTTGTAGTGTGAAAAGAGCAACACGGTGGGGTCTTCAGAATGAATTTCAAGCATGCAGTAGTCGCCATTGGCGGCAGTACGAATGTCATCAAACGACTTCATATATCCGGTATACTTCGATTTATTCAATGTTTTGGTAACTACTCTAAAAATTCCTTCCGCTTTATTTGCCTTCTCCCACTCTTTTAAATTTTCTATTATTCTTGTTATATCGCCTTGAGCATTTTGGCAGTTATCTGCTAAATTCCAATCAACAACTTGATTTGTTGGTACCCCAAATAAACAGCCCTTGCCATCATCGCCGCACAACAGGCCCTTGTATCGAGGGGCGGCCATAGCTTTAAATGTTAGTAAAAAAATTGCCATTAAAAAAATTGTCACTAGCTGTTTTTTCCTCATCTATGCTCCAATATGATCCTTTCGTTAACGGTTGCTTTGATTGTAGTTGAATTTTAAAATTTATTTTACTTTTTGAAATTCTTACATGACGGCCATTTCTCCTGTTTAGTAAAGCGACAGTGTTGTAATTACTATCGGCCGTCAAAATAATAGACACTCTCTCCTTATACTGTATTTTTATAGGACAACCTACTTACTTCAAATTAAGTAGTTAGCACTCTTATTATCGACCAACCTTTATTCATGGCCGTCACTTCTTCGGCACCATCGTTGCACAGTAGTAGGTATATTGCTCAAACAAATCACAGGGGTAATTGTATGAGTTTTTTTAGACTGTCAATGAAATCAATGCTTCTAACCATTGGCCTTAGTGCGGTCGTGATAGCAGCTATGACGATCAGTGATATAAACACCTACTCCACTGAGTTCATGAACGATCGCCTTCCGCTCTCTCCGCGACTCGACTATGACTCCCAACGATTTATTGCTTCATCTGCTAATGCCATCAGTTATATGGATATAGAGTGCAGCGACAGTACTGCTGCGATTATTAACGGCAATTGGCGTATTCTTTTGATTACCGAAAATTTCTCTACCGGCATAAAAAGTAATCGCATTGTTAAATTTACTTTGATGTGTGAGGAAGGAACTAATCAAGCAGTAGTTCTACTTGGCAACAGTGGCGACAAAGTTAGCACCATTGATCTATCCAAAGAAGAAGACATTAATCGAAAATTCCAGATAGGAAAAATCTATGAGCTAAATCATCTAGCTCATGAAAAGGGATCATATGCCATTAAGCTCGTTCAGGAAGTTAACGGCGGTAACACTATTATTTCTGCTCAAAAATATTTACCACCCTCTAAATACATGTCGGCGGCCAGACAACGATCGGACGGTGTCGAAGAAGAAGTTGGCACCAGTGGAGTGAAAGGAGTTCCTCTTCCGGCAGAAGCACAAGAATTTTTTCTTGTTAGTGTTACAGGGGCGCCTGATGTGGAAAAACTTAATATCCTCAACTTAAATTCTGGTGGAGAAAATGGTTTTTTGCTGGATGAAACAGGTATCATTGAAGATTTGAATATCTCTCTTGATGGCAAAGGACAAGTTGCCATTTCGGGGACTTCCATTGGAGATGGTGGTATTGTTTATGATAATGCTTATGAACCAGTTGGCCTAATTAATAGGAATGGGCCAAGTAGCTACACTATTCGCTTTGCACAAGGTGATTTAAAAAACTTATCCTTTCATTTTGCTTCTCAAGAAGAATATGAAAAAGTTCTATTAACTGAAGAAGATAATCAAGCGCAGCAAGAAGAAAACAAGCTGGCGCAAGAAGAGGAGAAAAGGGAAAGAGATGCAGAGATCACTTCTAAAAAAGTTGATGAATTTAGCAGAGCAGAAACGGCCGAAGATCCAAATATCACTACTGACGAAGAAGCCGCGGCCGCACAAGAAGAAAATGTCAAATCACGGGAAGAGATGAACGATCTCGTATCCCAAGAAGGATTTCAATTCAAAAATCAAACGGAAGAAGAACCTAATAAAGAAGAAATAACCACTGAAAGCGAATCTAAATATCTCTAGCTTTGGCCTTTAAGCAAGGCCTTAAATTCTTCTGCAAAAATCGGCACTACTTTGAAGAGATCTCCAACAATACCATAATCTGCTTTGGTAAAAATAGGAGCATCCGGATCGGTATTGATTGCTACGATTACCTTAGACGTTCGCATTCCCGCCAAATGTTGAATGGCCCCAGAAATTCCACAAGCAATATAAAGGGCCGGAGAGACGGTTTTTCCTGTTTGCCCCACCTGCATAGAGTGATCCGCATAACCTGAGTCTACCGCTGCGCGAGATGCCCCAACCGTGGCCCCAATTACATCCGCAAGATCGTGCAGCACTTTAAAATTTTCGCGGGCCTTCATGGCCCTTCCTCCAGAAACAATAATCTTGGCCTCGGTTAAATCTAATTTTTCAGAGGCACCTTTGATAATTTCTTTAATAGTTGCGCGCAAAGGCCCAGCATCAAAATTATCTGCGATCTTATTAACGCTCCCACTTTTCGTTGTTTGATTCATTCCCAAAGCATTTGGGCGGATAGTGATGAAGTGTGGCCTCGGCCCAACAATCTCCACCTTAGATAAACATTTCCCGGCAAATTGTGGCCGGGTTCCTTTGAAAATATCGTTTTCAAAAATAAAATTTACTACATCACTGGCCATCCCCGCATTAAATATCCCGGCCACTCTTGGCAGTAAGTCCTTTCCTAGGGCCGTTGCGCCAGAAAAAACGTAGTCATAAGAATTTTTTTCAATAACACCTTTTAACGCCTTCGCATATCCTTCGGGAGAATAGTTGTCTAATCCAGCACCTTTTATTAAATGAATATTTTTGGCCCCATATTGAGCAAGGGCGGCCACTGCTTCCTCGCTCAGATCGCCGATTATCGCAACATCCACTTCGTGGCCATATAATTTCCCTAATATTTCTAAGGTAACGGCCTTAACACCTTTAGCATTGTTCCTGGTTTCTGAAAAAATTAATATTTTTGACATTTTTTTATCCCCGTTAAATTTCGTTCCAAATTAAATTATCTTTGCCTCATTTCTCAGAAGAGAGACTACCTGATTAACGACTACTTTTTGAGTTCCATCTTCCATCGCTTGGAATTTTTTTCCTGGTGGTTTTTCTGGCGGGAGTTGGAAATCAGAATACTTCAAGCGCCGATCCGCATCTGTAACGCCCACATCTGCCAAAGAATATTGAGTAAGTGTTTTTTTCTTGGCCTTCATAATTCCCGGTAACGAAGCATAGCGAGGAGTGTTAAGGCCTTTCTGACAGGCCACCACGCATGGGAGGGTTGTATTATAAACTTCTACTGCCCCGCCCTCTATTTCTCGCTTCAAAGTAAGGGCAGATCCATTGAGATCAAAACCAACAACTACACAAACAGACGGAAGATCCATCATCTGCGCAAGCAATGATGGTACTTGCAAATTATCGTCATCAATGGCCTGTTTGCCAGTCAAAATTAAATCTGCTTTTTTTCCTGACTTTAAAATTGCCCCTTTGATTGCTTTTGCGGTCATATAAGAATCTAAATTATCATCCGCATCAATTAAAATTGCCTCATCGGCACCCATCGCCATGGCCGTACGCAGTGCCTCCGTGTCTCGCGTCTTTCCAAGACGAACCACTACTACATTGGCATCTGGAATTTTTGTCTTTATTTGCAATGCTTGCTCCACAGCAAATTCATCATATGGATTCATTACCCATTTAATCGCATTTGTCTCAATAAAGGAGCCATCCTTCATGGGAACAATCTTGGTTTCTGTATCCGGAACCTGTTTGATACAAACAAAAATATTCATATTTTCTCCTTTTCTCTTTGTCTTGTGAAATTTAGTAGAAATATAGTATTGAAGAAAACAGGATGGATCAAGAACAAAGGAACTAAACTTTAGTTCTTATTTTTTGCTTTTCTTTTCTGACCTAATAAATCAATTATTCTCATTACCACGAACCGTCGCTTCACCTTCCGTCTCTAGAATTTCTTCAATGCTTTCACCCTTGTCATTATTGAGTGGTTGAGACTGCGTAAATTGTCCCAAATAAGAGGGAATATTTGTCTCTTCGGGGGCCACCGGAGATGACTTAACGCCACAACTGACGATAAAAGTGATTATTCCTAAAATAGTTGCTAAGCAATATAATTTAAAATTCCAAACCAAAACCACCACCTACAATGTCAGTACCGACATCTATTCGCAAAAACCATCCAGGAACTAAACGCTTCAATAGCGTTGCCCCGAAAATGAAATCATCTTTTTGCAAGGCATCCATTAAGCGCTTTTCATTTTCTAGCTCTTCGGCAGTCTTATCATCTCCCGGGGTACCCGCCACGGGATTATACGACCTTGTCATTTGATATCCAATATAGGGGAGCAGGTAAGAATAAAAAGGAGTCGAGACGGTATATTTAATGCGCGCCGTAATATTGGTGTAGCGCGTGGCCAGCTTGAGACTAGGGAAATCCTCTACCAAATTTACTCCATAACAAAATTCCGTCCAAATATTGTCTCCAATTTGATAGGCCCAATTAATATACGGTTGTAAATAAGTTGCGGGAGCAAAATCATTATTTACTCCGGCCACCATTCCATAATTGGCAGTGATAACATTATCAGTTTTTATGCCACGATCTTTATTTTCATCAAACTCCAAATCATCATCCACAAGACTTGTTTCATTGTATAGATCTTCTTCGGTATCAATATTTGCACCGGCCAAGGCCTCCGGAAGTGTCTTGCGACGAAAATAACTATCATCCCCTCGTAAAATTTGTACATCCAATCCTTCACGCATTAGCTTCCAAAGAGGAGTTGAATCAATATGTAAAATTTTAATTCCCGAAATATTATCTTGCTGTTTTGCGGTAATCCCCCTGGCCACCAACTCATTTCTAAAAATAATCGAAATATAATCTCCGGGAAAATAGGCATTGCTATTATTGCTTATGATAAAAATACGCTTGGTGGGAGAGATTCGCTGTATTGTCTCGGTAATTAGTGTGGGGGATTCAATTTCAATGGAGGAATTTTCCAACGTATCAACGGCAGAAGCGGCCAAAAGATTGCCACTTCCCAGAAAGTAAAGGCCAATTAAAAAAAAAATTAGTATAGACATAATAAAGCGAACCATTCTCCTATTGTACTTTTTATTTGAAATTAATTAAAGTCTTTCTTGCTCGCTCAATGGCCAAGCGTTTTTGTCAGATATTTAATTATTTTAAAAAAATATTAATTTTTTTTTAAACATCTGAAAAAATAATCCGAGAAAGAGAGTAGTGGTTAGTAGATTGCCAAAAAAATATCTACTGGCCAAAATCGGGAGATAAAGTATGAAACTATTAAATTCTATCTTAGCACTTACTCTTTTACTGGCCTTGGCGTCTTGCTCTAGCGGAAATAAATCTGCGGAGGATGAAAGTGGAGATTTGGCCACCAGTTCAGAAGATGCTGACTTTGTTGTGGACTCTGACGATGATAGCGCACTTGTAGATGAAGCGCCTGCTTCCGAAGAGGTTGCTAGTGACAATTCAACACCTCCCAAAGATGCTGAACGGGCACCTGGAAGTGAAGAAGAGATGGCCGCCGCCACCGAAACTACTACACCATCGCGCGCTCCGGCAGTTGCTCTGGGAGAGGACTTTGGTGAATATACCGTGGCCTCTAACGACACCCTTATGCTAATTGCTTTCAAGGTTTATGGCGATTACAGCATGTGGAAGCAGATTCAAAATGACAATAATGGCATCTCCTCAACAAAGCTTACGGTTGGATCGGTTATAAAATACAAAAAACCGCAAGAGGAATTTGTTTGGGGGCCACGCGGTAATCCCTGGTTAATAAAGTTGGGAGATACTCTAGGAATAATTTCTAAGGATGTATATGGTGCTACTACCAAGTGGCGAGATATATACAACAATAACCGTCCAATGATCAAAGATCCTAATCTTATTTTTGCTGGATTCACTTTGTACTACGTTCCTACTCGCGACATTGCCTCAGAACAGCAATAATCGCGCAGGGCCGGCAAAAAATTTCGTCTATTTGAAAGTTTAACTGTTATCAAGTAATCTATATCGTGATGCGAATTCTCAATCGTCTTTTAGTAATTGTTGTATTAATCGTTTATGGTTTTTTTACTAGCGGATGTTCCGTTTGGCATGATCAATTCGGCTCATCTAAAAATCTAACTCCTGGACATTTACTCTTTTATCAAAAATACGAGGAGCGCGATTACGCTGAGCATTTGAAATCTATCGGCCAGCAATACCTTATCGCTCCTAGCGTAATTGCCATTGATCCAAGCAACAAGGCGTTGCAATACTTAACAAAAATATACAGTACTATTGTTAACAATAATGAGCTACTGCTAAACAAATCTATTTCTCCTCGTTTTTTTATCGTCAATGACCCATCACCTTTTTATTTTTCGCTTCCTGGTGGCCAGTTTTTTTTCTCCGTTGCTTTAATTAATAAATATTTTGAACATGAACAGTGGTTAGTGGCCGCACTGGCCCACGAAATAATTAGAAGTCATCTACACATCTATGTTAAGAGACGAATTGTTCCTGTTGGATATGTTTCCACCGCACGAATATTGTCTCTGACCAGATTACCTCTGGAAACAAAGATAGAAGTAAACAAGTGGACCTATCTTGCCATGCAACGAGCAGGATATGATTCTTCTGCTCTGCTAACTTGGCTACAAACTCAAAATAAAAATGCCCTGGATTTTACACTTCAACTAGGAAATTCCCGAAACATTTCTAGAGAAGAATTTATGTTCAAAAACTTTGTTGCCCAAAAAGGAATTTCTGAGCGAGATGGCCGGGCAGAGGAAATTAATTCCTCCAAAGATTTTTACAATTTTATTAGCGAGATAAAAAAAATAGAGATTAAAGGCAATACTACTAGCGTGTCCGAAGGAAAAGGGGGCCAACCGCTGGCCTCTAGATATTTTTAATATTTGAGGTGCTTTATGCGGCCAGAAGAGAGTGAACGACTTTTTGTAGAAACACTTATAAATGACAGTATCGAGCAGGGCAAAATAGATTGTTGCCGCGTTGGCGAAATTGAGAAACTGGCCGGAGATGCTTCTACTCGGCGCTATTATCGCGCCACAACAACTAAGGATTCATATGTGGTCTGTTTAGATGAACCAATTCATGATGGCCAGCGCGAACATGAATTTATTCGCGTTCAGAGGGCCCTGTTGGCCAATGGTGTACGTGTACCAAAAATTTATGATGTCGATGTTCGAAAGGGTTATATTTTAGAGGAAGATTTGGGCAATGTTACTTTGTTAAAAAAATCTGCCGAAATTACATCTATTACAGAAGAATATTTGATGTATCAACATTGTATGGATTTACTACTAAAAATTCATCACCTGAAGCTAGATAATTATAAAAATGAAACTTTCTATAAGCTGGCCTTCGATCAAGAAAAATTGATGAGCGAGGTTAATTTCACCATAAAACATTTTATTAATAAATTTATGAAAACAACTCTGTCATCTGCAGATGAAGCGATCTTAATCAACGCTTATAGTGAGCTTTGTGGCCATATTTCCACCCTTCCTCGCCTTTTTACACATCGAGACTTTCACTCGCGCAATATTATGGTAAAAAACGGAGAATATATCGCTATTGATTTTCAAGATGCGCGCATGGGAATAGCACAATATGATCTTTGCTCTGTTTTAGATGACTGTTATTATTTTTTAAATGAACAGAATGTAGATAAATTGAAAAAATATTACTGGGATAATCTAGATTCTAAAAAACGTTCGACCAAATCCTATGATGAATTCTTAGAAATTTATGACATCATGGCCACCCAGCGTGTCTTTAAGGCAATTGGAAGTTTTTCTTATATTTATTCTTTGCGTGGTGATGTCCGGTATATTAAGCATATTGGCCATAGCTTTGAAAAGTTAAGAAAAATTCTATTTAAGTATCCTAAACTGACAGCAATTCGATCTCTTCTCTCTACAATCTATTATGAGCACTAATTCCTCTCTTTCTTCGCGGCCACCTCCTCTGTATGGCCTTATTTTAGGAGCGGGACTTGGTACTCGAATGGGAAGTATTGGCAAAATAGTTCCTAAAATATTATGGCCAATTTTTGAACGCAAAATAATTGAATTGGAAATTGAATATGCTAACAGTCTGGGATGCCAGAAAATTTTTATCAACACGCACTTTCTTCACAAGGAAGTTGAACTATGGTTTGCCGGCCAAAAATACACAAATGTTCAATTAACCTACGAGCCAGAACTTCTGCTTTCTGGGGGGCCGATTCACAATGTCGCACAAAATTACCTTGGGAAATATGACGGGCATCTATTGGTTATAAGTGGTGATCAATTTTATTTTTTTGATAATAAAATATTTCAAAAGGCCAGATTAGAACTCTCTGCCTTCCGCGCAATTCTTTTTGGCCTTAAAGCTGCTTCCGTTTCTGGATATAATCGATTAATTATTTCTGAGCAAAAAAAATTAACAAATATTGAGCAATATCACTCCGGATTACCCTCTCAGTACATAACCTATTCTGGCACTAGCTTAATCAATCTTAAAACACTTTCACCGGTAAATGGCCCATCTTCTTTTTTTCAAAGTGTCGCTGATTATAAAAACAGTCTTGTGCAAGTCGAAACTCCAGATAATTCAGAATATTGGGACTTTGGGACATTAAATCGATATAAAGACTCTATGGCCGCCCTTCTCTCAGCATTAGTAAATTACCAACATTCCCCATCCAACGGTGGAGATTTTCTCGCTTTTTGTATAAAACATCATGTTTTTGATTTTAAAAAAGTTATCGGAGAACATGCATATTTTTGTCCTTCCGATAAGCAGCAAATCGTGATCGATAATACAACAGCAGATTTTATAATTGAAAAAGGTATTTCTGAAATTTTTTATAGGACTAGGCCAACTTAATACAATTTGCAGGACATAGCTCTGCACAGATATGACACATTGTGCACGCCCACGTTTCTATATAATAACTTTCTTTTGTTTTTATAATGGCCGCGTTTGGGCACAACAGACGACAATAATCGCAGTGAACACAGCGAGAGGAAATTACAAGCTTGGGAATTTTTTCTTCATTCATAAAAAAGACAATTGGTTCTTAGCGGTTAATATAGTACCATGTAATAGAATAACTTTTTTATTATAGTAAGCAAGGTGATTATATTTCTATGCAGATAAAACTATACAAAAGAAGCACCGTCATGCGCAACATGGTGCTCTTTATCTCTCTCTCTCTGTTTTTTGTGCATATTCAAAACTCTATTAATACAGGAGTCTCCTCGTTTGATTTAGAGAAATTTGTATCCTTGCTTACAACGGAAAAGACGATGGTATTACTCAGTCTTTTATCCATTTTTTCTGTTTTATACGCAAATAGGATTTCTAAAATATTTTTTGCCCTTTTTTCTTTTTTTGTCATCTATAACGGGTTTGCTACTTTTTTTACAAAACTTGATAAAATTATTCTGCTTATGAATGGCCTTTACGTTGTTCTAGCATACTTTTTCTATCTGTTTTGGCACTTTGAATTAAATGAATCCGTCTACGTCCCTGGATTTTCCACTAGCATGATTGGAAAAAAATCGCTTTATAACATTCAGGTTGAATTATTGGCCGAGTTTAGAGATCCCATGAAAGGAATCATGACCAACTGGGACGAGGTTGGCTGTTTTATTGCGCTTGATGATGAGTTCGATGAAACAATTAAGAAAAATGTGAAAATATATATTTCTTTTGCTGGAAAAGAATTTTGCCAATGGGGAGAAATTATTTCTGGATATGGAAATGGTGTTGGAATAAAATTCTTTGAAGGCGAAGATGAACATGATCTTGATTTAAAATGGAAAGATTTTTTTTCAATTATTACAGATCGAGGATATGATCAATATTCTGAAATCTAGATGGATGGTTTTTATGCAAAAATTTTTGTCTTATGCGCTCGCTATTTTTTTTATTTTTTCTTGTCAGGTAGAAAATGTTCCGGAAACTGCCCTTAAGCGTTATATCGATTATCGACTTTCAAATAATCAAAATCGCGAAGATATGCTCTCAATGGTGTCCGGCCAACTTAAGGCCTCTTTACTGGAACAGTCTGACGAAGAGTTGGCAAAAATAATTGCCGAAACTCAGCAGCAACGACTGTCTAAGTTTAAAATTTTATTCAAAACATGTGATGATACAATTGGGGAGTGTAACATAACATATATAATCGCCTATGATACTTATCAAAATGATAAAAAAGAGTTCTCGGTAGAAGTCAAAAAAATCGCAACCATGGCCCTCGACGCTGGTATTTGGAAGGTTGCTGACGTGAAAAATTTAAAAACCAATATAGACAACAAATCCTCTCTTTAACGTTCATTGAACTAGGTTGCCGGAAAAATATTCCTCCCTTTATTTTTTATTGGGGGCCCAATTATCTAATTTAATATTTTTCCGATTAGTTTGCCATGAATGAATCGGCCATAGAAGATGGATTTATTGGAATGCTTTTAGAGGAGACCTATAAGAATGTCTCCAAAGAAGAGTCTGCGGCCGCGCCCTCTGATCTTTATAAATATTTTGATCTAAAAAATAAAAGTACTGACAGAAACGAGAGTATTGAATCAACCCTAGAAAATCACCTTTCTGCTCAAAATATTAAAATCTATGAATTTAAGTATCAAGCGCCAACGGCATGCTATCGATTTTATGTTAACCAAATGGAACTAGACATTCCATCTAATTGGTCTGTCTTTGAACAACTACATAGATCTGCCCGCCTTAATGAGTCAGCTCTGTTAATTATCAATGCCGAGAATGATTACGATGCTCTTTTTAACGTTCTACTCCCATTTGCTGAATGCAAATCAGATTTAATTTTATTCGTAAATAATCAGAAAATATATATGGCCTTTATCCCAGAGGCCCGACGAGAAAATATTCAATGGATAAAAAACTATCTAGAACTAGAGGACAAACTAACCGCAATAGATGTGGTCAAGGCTGCCTAAAGCGTCATGTAGTAATCTTTTAACATTTTGGCGTCTACTTCTAGATTGGGACTATTAGATATAACATAGCCGCGACAGTTTTTATCTTTAAGTGCACGCATTAGGTCTCGCCAATTAAAATCAGAATCTTCGAGATTCAAATGTTTTAGATCACCTTTAGAATTAGAGCTAATTCCTGAAATGTGAATATGCATATTTCTGAGTGCCTCATCACCTAATTTGCTGCGAAGAGAATCCAGAACCTCACAAAATTCTTCATAGGTGTTGTATTTTTCAGTGCGTGCATAAAGATGTGAAAAATCCATGCAAGGCTTGCAGGAGTTTACATTCTTTGTCAGAGTCACAAGTTCATCAAGGGATCCAAATTGACTGGTCTTGCCGGTCAACTCCGGACGCAATTCAATTTCAATATCCAACTTGCTTAATCGCTCTTCGATAACATTAAGACTTTTTTCCACCAAATCAAATACATCATAAGGAGAGTCTTTCATATAAAATGCCGCATGAAAGGTCATCGACTCTGCCCCGCACAAATCAGATATTTTAGCGGTCTGAATTATTCGCTCCACGGATGAGTCAATTTTGTCTTGTTCGCGAGCGTTTAAATTAATGTAGTAAGGGCCATGAGACGTTAGCGGAATTCCTAGCTCATAGGAAACCTTACGTAGGCCAGAAGAAACTTCATCCTTCATGCGTACGCCGTGAGCAAATTCAAGCTGCATGCAGTCAAGTCCTAGCGCGTGAATCTGTTTTACGCCTTCAATCGGATTACTCTTTCTAACAGTACTGTTTGGGATGCCAGCTGTTCCAAATAATAAACGGTCAAATCGCATAATTCACCCTCTCCTTAATATTTCAAATTTAGTGCAACCTAAAATACTTTCGATTTTGTCAAGCATAATGCCGAAACAAGCTCAATGTGTATAGCCGTAACGAGAAGTATTGTCTATAATTTAGAACCATTCGTGTAATAATGTTAGTTAAGTCGGAGCGTCAAAATGTATTTAATTAATGGCATGTGGAGATATTTCTATCTGTTTACGGTATTGGCCATTGTGGTTTTGCATTTTATTTTTATTGATTTCCTTTTTTCCTTCTTCTACCCAACATATGGATTAATCGGACTATCTCTAGGCCTCCTGATTGTGCTGTTTTTTCTCGCTTTTTCAGACAAAATAATTTTGTGGACCACTGGCGCTGCCGCCATGCGTCGAGAGCTTGCTTTGGAGAGTACTCTGGCCAGCTTTCAGGCACAATTAAATATAATGCACATTGATTACTACAGAAGCAGCAAGCGCCAAAACAATATTTTTTTAGTCGCTTCCTTCTTTGGCCGCCCCTCAATAATCATTGGTGACACAATTGCCTCAATTCTTTCACCAGAAGAGTTTCGCCAAATTATATTTTCTGCAATTGCCCGACTTCGATATGACGCAGTGGCAAAAAAAACTTTTGTAACCACACTGCTTTCGATAATTCTTTGGCCGTTTATCATTACATCGAAAGACCCTCTAGTCATAACTATAAAAAACATCTTAGTTTATTTTTTGATTCCCATTTTTTTTCTTAAGGGAAAAGTTTTTAACGATGTAGATATTGAGAAAATTATTTCCCGAAAAATCAAAATTGTTTTTGGCAGCGATCAGCTTTACAAAGCGGCCATTTATAAAGTTTCAGAGGTAGAAATTAAGCGCACAAATGTCGTTAACTTTCTTGATATCTTAACCAACGAACTTTCATTAGTTCCCGTCCATACAGGTGATCATATTATTAATGCACTGCAATCGGCACATACAAATTTAAGTGGCCGATGATTTTCGCAATAATTGTAATATTGAATTAACAGGAATTGTAAAAATGGAATCAGAGGACTCAACAGGAAAAAATAAAACAGATTTTGCTGGGTATTATCCTCTTTTTTTTACGCTCATTTTTGTTGTGCTCTCCTTTCAATACTCTTTTTCAACGCTAGAGTCGGTGCTATATGATTGGCGTATTGTCTACGACTGGGGCATTAATTTTCATAATGATATCGTTTTAATTACTTTAGATGATGAAAGTGATGATTTTTTAGGAGAAAAATATCCCTATACTTATGCTTCGCATGAACGTTTTGTTGACCGCCTGGCCAAAGATCGGCCAAGCATCATTAGCTATTTAGTAAAATTAAACGAGCCAAAATCTGCGCAGGAAAATAGCGATATTGATAAATTTAAAGAGGCAGTGTACGCATATAAAAATCATGGGGGAATTTTTCGTTTTGCTACTTTTTTGGAAGACAATAGTGAGATTCTTCCTCCACAAAAACTAAGAGACTTGGGATACTCTTCTGCCACCATTAATTCTGATAAAACTATTTTTTCCAAAGACGATGTTGCCAGAAGAATGGCACTTAATATCTCGGGCGAGAGTACTCTACACATTTGGATTGCAAACACTTATCGCGCAATAAAGGGATTACCACAACTAAATGAGAATTTAATTAAGGGGGCTTATTACGATAAGGAGGCAGATGCGATTTATTCTCTTTTCCGCTATCACACATCCCCTCTAGAAAACAAGCACCGGATTAGTCGAATTCCTTTTCATCGGGTTGCCGTAGGAAATTTTCCTAAGGGCTTTTTTTCTAATAAAATAGTTTTAATTGGTTCTTCTTATTTTTCTAGTCGTGCCGACTTTATGTTAACCCCCTTCAACACCGAAAACAAAGATGTCTCACAACTAACGATTCATGCGGAAATGATTGAGTCTTTGATTTTGGAAAAAACAGTTCAACAGCTACCGCAGATGCTTACTAATTTTTTATCTCTGATAATTGCGGTGGTTTTATCAATAATAATTTCTAAAGTTCGGCCAACAAGGGGACTTTTGATTACCGTTGGCGTCACTATCGGAATTTTTCTCACTTCTACCATTTTGTTTTCTGTCTTTGGCCTGTGGCTATATACAGTGCATATTCTTCTGACGGTGGTTATTGTCTATTATATTTTAATTCCCTTCCGGGCAATCAATGAATATCAGCGTCGTTTTGCAATTCAGGAAGAGACAAAACTTTTACGAAAAGTAGAAAATTTAAAACAAAATTTTATCTCACTTATGAGTCATGATCTAAAAACTCCAGTGGCAAAAATTGCAGGAATGGCCGATGTTCTCTTGCAACAGCACAAAAACAATCATCCAGAATTGGCCAAGGGCCTGGTTGGAATAATTGACTCTACTAAGGAGTTAAATCGCTTCATAACCTCTATTCTAGATTTAACCAAGGTAGAGTCGCATAATCTAAAGCTAAATCTTGCTTCAAAAGATATAAACACTGTGGTGGAAAGTGTAGTAGAGGAACTTCGCTTTGAAGCGGCCAACAAAGAAAGCACTCTTTTATTAAAAACCTCTCCTCTTTATCCAATTCAAATTGATGTTGTGCTGATGAAGCGAGTTATTTCCAACTTGGTGGAAAACGCATTAAAATATTCTGGACGCCAGGCAAAAATTGAAATCGAAACCTGGGATGATGCGGAATGGGTTTATGTAAAAGTTGCGGATAGTGGACCTGGTATTTCTGCTGAAGACTTAGATTTAATTTTTGATAAATTTTATAGGGTAAAAAATGATGCCAATCACTCTATCAAAGGTTCTGGTTTGGGACTATTTCTTGTAAAATATTTTGTGGAGCTTCACGGTGGAACTATTTCTGTGGAATCCAAACTGGGTGAAGGAACTGCTTTTAAAGTTAAATTAAAAAATGTATAAAGATAAGGAGACGAGCGTCGCGTGCAGCTTAGCTAGGAGCGTAATAAAATGCATAAAGTATTGGTTGTCGATGATGATAAGGTTTTGCAAGAATCGGTTAAGCAGGCCTTAGAATTTCACCATTTCATTGTAGAAGTTGCCGATAATGGCCGGGAGGCAGTTAACGCTGTTTTGCGCCAAAAATATGATCTCGTCGTAATGGACGTAAACATGCCAGAGATGACGGGAATTGAGGCGCTTGTAGAGATAAAAAAACATGATCCCTCAATTATTGTTCTTATTCTGACCGCCTATTCTAATGTGGGGGATGCGGTAAAGGCCGTCAAAGAAGGGGCCTATAATTACCTAGAAAAGCCAATTCAATCTGACAACCTCGTGGCCTTAATTAAGCGCGCATTGAAAGCACGATCTTTAGTTGAAACCTCTGCTTTTTCTGCCCCCAAACTTTCTTTGGGTGGGGAATCAAGCGACTCTTTTGTTGGTGAGTCGCATGAAATGAAAAAAGTTTTCAACATTATTTATAAACTTGCACAAGTCAACACTCCAGTGTTAATTCGCGGAGAATCAGGAACAGGAAAAGAGCTAGTGGCCAAGGCCATTCATTACAACGGGCCTCGCAAAGACGGGAAGTTTGTAACAATAAATTTGGCGGCAATTCCGGACACTCTTATTGAATCGGAGTTATTTGGCCATGAAAAAGGGGCGTTCACTGGCGCATCAGAACGCAAAATTGGTAAATTTCAATATGCAGATGGTGGCACTATTTTTCTTGATGAGATTGGAGATGTTGGCCCACAGATGCAGGTAAAATTATTGCGCGTGTTACAGGAGCGCTCTTTTACTCCTGTTGGTTCCAACCGTACCGTCAATGTGGATGTTCGCGTTATTGCGGCATCTCATAAACATTTTGAAGAGATGATTAAAGTTGGAACATTTCGAGAAGATCTTTTTTACCGCTTAAATGTTCTTCCCGTTTATCTGCCACCGTTGCGCGAGAGAATTTCTGATATTTCACATTTGGTTGATTATTATATAAAATATTTCAACAATGTTCACAATCTTAGTATCAAAGGAGTTAGTCCTGATGCCATGAAGGCCATGACCGATTATGCCTGGCCAGGAAATATTCGCGAGCTTCGAAACGTAATAGAGCACGCTTTCATTGTGGAATATACTGACTATATTGGCCTAATGTCTCTTCCAGAAACTTTACGTAAAAATATAAAAGGCCACCTGGCAGCAGATCCAAATAGTGACACTGAGCGCGACAATAGCGAAATGATCGATCTTGATGGAATTAAAAATTCTGTATTAGATAGAGAAGATGGTACAAATACCTCTGGCATCAATACTGGTGATGCGAAGTTCACCTTTACCATTAAAAATCGCAGCACTGAAGTTTCCATGGATTTTCAAGTTGCCAAAGATATTTTTGAAAAAGAATTCATCATTCAGGCCTTAATGATGAACAAAGGTAAGATAAATCAAACTGCTTTAAAGGCCAATATTCCCAAAAAGACCCTGCTTCGTAAAATTGAGAAATACGAGATCAACCCCAAGGAATATTATTAGATGAAACAGAGGGACAATGGAATAATTAGAGTTGCTATCATATTGGCGGTAATAATCATTCTCGATCAGATTACCAAGATATTTATTAAAACAAATTTTTATCAAGGGGAATCCATTCCTGTTCTCGCCAATTTTTTTAGTATTACCTATGTGCGAAATACTGGTGCGGCGTTTGGTTTTTTGGCATCGGCAGGAGAAATTGTTCGCAAAATTTTTCTACTGGGAGCGCCAATTATTTTTGGTGTCTGGCTAGGAAGAATGATCTGGCTTTCTCGCAATAATGCTGTTTTTTTAAATACAGGATATACCTTGATTTTGGCAGGGGGTATTGGCAATTTAATTGACCGCATCGCCTATGGCTACGTAGTAGATTTTCTTGATTGTTTTTATGGTACATATCATTGGCCGGCATTTAATGTCGCAGACTCCTCGATAACTATTGGTGCGGCAGTTTTGATTGTTGATTTAGTTTTTTTCCACAAGGCAGAATCATTGGCCTCGACAGATGGGCCAGTTGCGGAGAATGACAAGGGACAGTAATTAATTGTATCCCATACTTTTTCAATCACACTTTTTAACTATTTATGCTTATCCACTTTTTCTAGGATTGGCCTGGGGAATTGCCTATAATTTTGCCAAAAAAATATTAGTAGAAGATCGCACTATTTTGACTTCTCAAAAATTCCATATTTTTTTTGGTGGATTATTTCTTTCTGGATGGGTTGGAGCAAAAATCGCTTTTTTAATATTTTCGGTTAATGATCGAGGCCAAGCACTACAGCTTTTTTCAAATGATAATTTTTGGCTTGGTGGTGGATTCGTTTTCTATGGTGGCCTAATGGCCGGAGCACTTTTTCTATTTATTTACAATTTTTTTGAGAAAGTATTAACCCTTGAACTTTTTGCTCAAATCACTTTTCCACTGGCACTTGCTCATGCATTAGGAAGGATTGGGTGTTTTTTGGCCGGTTGTTGTTACGGATCTGCTAGCAACGTTCCTTGGTCTATTCATCTACATAACGATAATCGGCATCCTACTCAATTATATGAGGCGTTTTTACTGCTGGGATTGGCCTTCGTTTTGCGCCAAAAACTTATTCAAAAAAAGTCTCCTTCTTTAATTATCTTTTTATATCTTGGGGCATATTCTCTTTTACGTTTTTTTTTGGAGTTTTTCCGAGGAGATATTGTTCGTGGAGTTTACGGACAGCTCTCTACTTCTCAAATTATTTCTATTATAATTTTATTGGCCACCATTATTTGGCAAAGAGTTGTGAGAAATGAGCAAAAAATTTAAATCAAAAATATATACTAAACGAGGTGACCAGGGAGAGACTTCTTTGGTCTCTGGCACAACAGTTTCTAAAAGCAATTTGCGCGTTGAGGCCTACGGTACTATTGATGAATTAAATTCTTTTGTTGGGTTGCTGGCCAGCTCTCTTTCTTCTTATGCGGCACCTTTCGATACTGTTTCTAGCTCATTGCAGCAAATTCAAAATCAACTTTTTGTTATGGGAAGTCGCTTGGCCTGTGAGATTAAATTTCATGAAAAACATAAATTAAAAAGAATCTCTGAGCAAAATATTCTAGACCTTGAAGAGCAAATTGACTTCTTAGATAGTGCGCTGCCACCGCTTTCTAACTTTATCCTTCCGGCAGGAACAAATTCATCATGTCTCTCTCACGTCTGTCGAACGATTTGTCGACGGGCCGAACGACTACTTATTCGTTTTGGGGAAGAAATCTCAGAAGAGCGCGATGAAATCAATTTAATTTTTATTAATCGGCTTTCTGATTATTTTTTTGTTCTGGCCAGGTTTTTAAACGTTCAAAAGAGCAACGGCCCAGAAGTTGTTTGGAGAGAATAGAATAAAATAAAATTAAAAAATATAAATATTGGGCCGGCCCATTATGGATAATTGTCTATTGTTCATTTGAAAATTCTTCAACAATTCTTTTCCCGGCCTTTGTGCTTGCGGCTGATAGTGCTTTGATTATTGTCATCGCAAACAAGTTGTTCATCTTTGTCATTTCTGGCCGCTTATGTGTGGCGACATAGTCTGCTAATTCAGAATCAGATAATTCTTTATACGTGAACAAATTACTTATTACCACTGTGTTATAAATATTTTTACGCAACCCTGGTACCATTCCGTCTAAAATTGAATCTAGCGCTTGCTGCGTCATGCGCTTATCTTTTGGTAGAGCATAATTTATCCCATACATAATCCCAAAGATCATTTCTTTGGCAATTGCAAACCCAATCTCTGTTTGCATTGCCAACAGATCGAGTTCAACAACCAGCTGAGCACGTCTCTGGCCAGGAGGATTGGCCTCGAAACCCTCTGCATATTTTACTACTGCTTGTTGTGCAGAAGGTTCTGATGCTATTGATTCAAGCTTGGTAACTCGCTTCATAAGAGTACTGTTGTATATTGTCAGTATGCTGTTTATTTCTTCAGAAGAAAGTTCCTTTTCAAAGGCATCGCGAATTTGCAGCAATAGCTGAGAAGAATCAAATGATTCTTCTATGATCTTTTCAAATTTAACAAATTGAGATGAAGACATTTTTGATTTTTCTTTTTGAGCAGAAAGATGGGCCTGTATATTATCATCTATTGCCATTATCTGCTTATCCATTCCTGTTGCCAAAAGTAACTTGTCCACAGGCCCCTTTGGGGGAGGAGGGGCAGAGGCGCAAGAAATCGCCAAGGTCAGGATGAGAAAAGATAACAATTTGCTAAAAAAATTTTCTTTCATTGAATCTCCACAGATATTGGCCCGCGACAGAAGAGAAAAAAGTTAGTACTGTTGCTGGCATACAAATTGTGCGCCATAAAGATTCTAGAGGAGGAGTTCTCAAATGTCTAAAATTCTATGCGTTATCGCCGGATAGAGCATAATTTGCTTTTCGAAAGGAGCGCTCAGATAGCAAAAATATTTTTAAAAAAGCTCCGATCTTTTTGGTCAAGTTCGAAGTATTATAAATCCACTTTTTCATTGCATCTGACAGACTAATGATATTAGAGATAGTGAACGGAAGAAACAATTCCCCTGTTAAGTTTCTATTAATTCTGTTTTAATTTATTCGATGTCACACTATAAAAATATACCCATTGGGGCCCGCTATATTAGCGATACTGAGCCAGAACTGGGCCTGGGAATAATAAAGATGGTCGCCGATAAAAAGGTGTCTCTTTTTTTTCCTAGTGCTAAGCAAATCAGAACCTATGGCCAAAACAACGCTCCAATCAGAAGAGTTGTTTTTCAAATTGGCGATCGCGTAAAAAATTTAAATGGGGAAGTTATCGAGATTTTAAAAGTCCTCGGTGGCAATGACGAAATTATCACCTATCTGGGTGATGGCAAAAGTTTTAGTGAAACGGAATTAGACTCTTCTATTCACTTTAATCGTCCGGAGGCCCGCCTTTTTAATCTCTCTTTTGATAAATCGGCAATCTTCGGCCTCCGTTATGAGACACTTATGCATGAGCAGCGATTACAGCAAAACCCGCTGCGAGGATTTCTCGGTTGCCGTTTAGCGCTTATCCCTCATCAACTCTATTTGGCCAATAAAGTTGCCCAGTATGTTGCTCCGAGAGTTTTATTGGCAGATGAAGTTGGCCTGGGGAAAACTATTGAGGCCGGACTACTTATCCACAAACTTCTTCTAGACAATCGTGTTAGTCGTGTCCTTATTTTGGTTCCAACCGGCCTTACTTATCAGTGGTTTGTTGAAATGTATCGTAAATTTAATTTACGTTTTCGAGTGATTAATCAAGAAGAATATCGCGACGAAGATAAAAATCCTTTTTTTGAAAGTGAACTTGTAATTTGTAATATTGGATTGCTTAAAGGATCTACCCTGGCATTTGATTTAATCAATGAGGTTGAGTGGGACTTAGTGGCCGTTGATGAAGCACATCAACTCAAGTGGGGTCGGGATGGCAGCAGCATTGAATACCAAATTGTGCAAAAAATTTCTCAAAAATCTCCTGGCCTAATTTTGCTAACCGCTACCCCTGAACAATTTGGTATTGAAGGCCATTTTGCAAGATTACATCTTATCGACCCCAAACGTTTTTGTGATCTAGATAAATTTATTGCAGAACGAGAAAAATATCGAGAATTGGCGCTACAGATACCTACAATGCCTCATTCGCAAATAGAAAACTTGATTGACCAGTATGGCACTGGCCGCGTATTTTTCAGAAATAGTCGAACAACAATGGAGGGACAATTTGAATTTTTCCCCCGTAGAATTTTAAAAGAATATCCCATAATTAATAACTCCAAACAAAAGATCGCAGGCCATGAAAATGATGACTCCTGCACGGTGGCATTTAATTTAAAAAGCAAATGGCTAATTAATTTTTTAAATAATAAAGGCCAAGGAAAGATTTTTTTAATTTGTCGCTCCAAAAAGAAGATTCTGCAATTAGAACGCATCTTAAAGGAGAATATTCCTAATATTAAAATTGCCCTTTTTCACAGCGACTTAACACTTATGGCCCGCGATCGACAGATTGCCTACTTCGCTGAACCCGATGGCGCTACTATTTTGCTTTGTACCGAGATTGGCAGTGAGGGGAGAAATTTTGAATTTGCCAGTCAGATGGTAATGTTTGATTTACCAAATAATCCCGACATGCTTGAGCAAAGGATTGGAAGACTAGATCGCATTGGACAAAAACGAGATATTTTTATTCACCTTCCATACGTCAGCAATAGTTGGGAGGAGACTCTTTTTCTTTGGTATAAAGAGGGACTTGACGCCTTCAGTTACACAGTAAAAGGAAGTGAACAAATTTTCAATTTATGCCAGCAGCAACTGCATAATGCCTGCTTGGATGATCACAAGGAAAGTCGATCCGCGGCATTATCGAATCTTCTTGTTTATACTAGGGAGGAATATAAAAAACTGAAACAAGAATTAGAAGCAGGCAAGGATCTTCTTGTTGAACTTAATTCTTTTAACAATGATGTTGCTGCTTCTCTTGTGTCTCAAATAAAAGAAAGTGATCGTTCATCAATTTTGAAGATGTATCTCGATAAAGTTTTCCATCATCTTGGAGTAGAGGAGGAGGATCTTGATAAAAGCTCGCATTATATCCGCCCGGGAGATAACATGTATGTTCCTCACTTTCCAGAACTCCCCCACAAGGGAATTACTATCACCTATGATCGTGCTCGCGCTCTAGAGCGGGAAGATTTTACTTTTCTATCTTGGGATCATCCTATGGCCGCTGGAGTAATTGAGCTTATTTTAAGTAACGAGTTTGGCAATGTTTCTGTTGGCCGCTGGAAAGATAGCAGCGTCAAAAAAATCATCTTTGAGTCTATTTATGTTTTTAAATCTTTGGCCCAAAAAGGAGTTCCCACCTTTCGTTTTTTCCCCACGCAAATTATTCGCACCTTGACCGACACAGAAGGAAATGACTATTCGAAAAAGTACAGTAAAGAACAAATGGATGAGAAAATTTTAGATATTTCATCTAACGATAAAAATTCTTTTCTACTTTTGGCGCAAATTCCTAGAGATACAATATTGGCCGCCCTGAAAATCGCAGAGCGCATTGCCATTCAATCACTGCCGTCTATTAAGAATGGTTTTAGAAACGATGTCGTTTTGTTTCATGATAAAGAGATTTCGCGTCTGCAAGAATTAAGTAAAAAAAACAGTGAAGACAATAGAGATGAAATTTTCTTATTGGAGAAGCAGCGCGAGGACTTAATCAGTATTTTGACAAAATCAGAAATGTATCTCGACTCTTTTCGTCTCATTTTTTAATCAAATTTTTCGGCATTTAGTGAGTTAGTTCTATTTGCTTTCGCGAAGTCGCCTTAATTCCAAATCAACATCGCCGATAAGTGCCGTGTGAATCTCCTGAAGTTTATAGTTCATTGCCTGTTGTGCGCGCCCCAGCCGGCCAGACGAATACTCTTCGATTAAATCCATATAGCGTAACCGCAAATATAGTGATTGTTCGGCCAGCTCTTTAATTCTGTGCTCAACAGCTTCAGGCGAGTCTATAGAGGAAGAGGCAACGGCCAAGGAGGAGTAAGAAATGGTTGATAAAAACACCATTAAAGCAACACCTAAAAAGGTAAAGACCAAACTTGATTTTTTCATAGGCATCAACCTAGCATGTTTTGCTGTTTGGATCAAAAAAGAAATTCAGGAGGTGCCAAGTTGTGAAAAAATTATATGTCTCAATTTTCAAATAGGCCGACCGAAGCACTTTTCTTTTGTTATATTTGTTTTTTGTGGGGAAAAAGGGTTTGTCTTATTTTTTTAAAAAGAGATGATATTATCTTAACTAGATCATTTTTAATTTTACGGATCTCACATGCCACAAATAATGAAAGCAGACAACAGCGCCGATCATCAGGATTTTTTTTCTGAGCACCAAAATATTTTTCAAACAATCTTTGAACAATCACCTATTGGCAAGGAACTATATGATAAACAGGGCCGACTACAGCATGCAAATGAAGCATGTCTAAAAATTTTTGGCATTGAATCAATTAATGAGGTTGTTGGATTTAATTTATTCGAAGACCCCAACATCCCATTACCAATGATGGAGAGGATGCGCCAAGGCGAGATAATTAAATATAACAGTGAGTTTAATTTTGATTTGGTAAAGAAATTAAAACTATACAACACCAGTAGATCCGGAAAAATAGTTCTAGATATTTTTATAACACCACTAACAGATACTAATGGCGAAAGAAGCGGATATTTGGTCCAGGTACAAGACATTACTGAATTTAAAAACCGCAGCAATGCTCTTACGAAAAAAACAGAAGAGCTGGATCGCTACTTTACAAAAAGCTTAGATCTAATCTGTATCGCTAATGTTGAAGGTTATTTTTTGCGTCTTAATCCTGCCTGGACTGAAGTTTTGGGCCATTCGGTAGAAGAGCTGGTGGGTAGGAAATTTTTTGATTTTATTCATCCAGATGATTTACCATCTACCATCGAAGCGATTTCTACTCTTAAATCACAAAAATCAATTCCCCATTTCACAAATCGCTATCTGGCCAAAGATGGTAACTACCGATGGATTGAGTGGCGTTCTTTCCTTGAAGGAGATCTTATTTACGCAGTGGCGCGCGACGTTACCGAAAATAAGCTAATGGAGATGGCCTTAAATGCTCGTATTGCGCTTTCTGAATATGCTCAGACCCACTCTCTTTCTGCATTACTGCAAGAGACCTTAGATATAACGGAAGAACTCACCAACAGTCAAATAGGATTTGCTCACTTCGTTGATGACGACCAGCAAAACTTAACACTTCAGGCCTGGTCGACAAAAACCATGACTAAGTTTTGTAAGGCAGAAGGCCGCGGGCAACACTATTCAATTGCCGCTGCTGGCGTTTGGGTTGATTGTATTAAAGAAAGAAGGCCGGTTGTTCATAATGACTACGCAACACTTACCAATAAAAAAGGGTTGCCCTCCGGCCACGCACCAATAATTAGAGAGCTGGTTGTTCCCATTTTGCGTAACGAAAAAATTGTGGCAGTCTTTGGAGTAGGGAACAAGGCCTGTAATTACACGGGAGAAGATATCAAAGCTACTAAATATATGGCCGATACTGCTTGGGCAATTATTGAACAAAAAATGGCCGAAGAGCGCTTACAAGAAAGTGAAGAGCGGTGGAAGTTTGCGCTTGATGGTTCTGGTGATGGCGTATGGGACTGGAATGCTGTAACGAACAAAGTCTATTTTTCTCCTCAGTGGAAAAAGATGTTGGGTTATGATGATACTGACATTGGAAATGATCTTTCTGAATGGGATACCCGCGTCCATCCAGAAGATCGCTCCAGCGTTTTCGCTGATTTAAAATTGCATCTTGATGGAAAAACTCCTTTTTATCTAAACGAACACCGAATGCGCTGTAAAGATGGAACTTATAAATGGATTTTGGATCGCGGAAAAGTTGTTAACAAAAACAGTGCAGGTGCTGTCGTTCGCGTTATCGGCACTCATACTGACATCTCTGCGCGAAAAAAATTTGAAGAAGAGCAGCGAAAAACCCAGGAACAACTATTTCATTCTTCCAAACTAGCATCCATTGGTACCTTGGCCGCCGGGGTCGCCCACGAAATAAACAATCCTCTGGCAATTTTGAAAGGGAATATTGTCATTTTAAAAGATGACTATTTATCTAAATGTGTACCAGGAGATGACACTTCTCATGTTGAAAAGATTTTGGACCGACAAGATAGAGCGATTGACCGTATTGCAAACATTGTCTCCGGCCTACGCACCTATGCTCGTAACGACACTGACCTTGTGGAAATTATCTCCCTTAACAAAATAATTGGAGAGGTTCTGGGACTTTGTGAAAATATATATAACAAATCAAATATAGTTGTTAAAACTTTTTTTCACAGCGAAGAAAACCTTGTAAAACTCAATCACGGAAAATTTCAGCAAGTATTAATGAACCTTTTAAACAATGCTCGCGATGCTATTGTTGAAAAAAAGATCGATGGCCAAATTACCATCGATGTTTCAACGGTTTCCGAAAAAATCATCTTAAAAATCGCGGATAACGGTACAGGAATTGACAGACAGTATTTATCAAAGATGTTCGATCCTTTCTGGACAACAAAGCCGGTTGGCCAGGGAACAGGCCTAGGCCTTAGTATTTCTCAAGCAATCATTCACTCTTTCCAGGGAAAAATTAATTTTGAAAGTACAAGGGATGTTGGCACTACTGCTACTATTGAACTTCCGCTTTATCGAGAGGAGCGCGAATCTACCATCTTAGTAACAGGAAAAACATCTACCCCTTCTTCCTTTCCGCGGCCGACCGAATTGCTTGCAAAAATTAAAGGGCGAGTTTTAATTGTTGACGATGAAGAGTTCCTTCGAGATTTGTTGCATCATTTTTTAGAATTTTTTGGACTAGAAGTTGATGCGGCCAAAGATGGCGTAGAAGGCCTAGAAAAGGCACGCATGGGAATATATGATTTTATTATCACCGACATGAAAATGCCACGTATGAGTGGAGATAAATTAATTGAAGAAGTTTGCAAATTAAAAACAGTTCGACCTAAAATTTTAGTAATTACCGGTGGAATCTCTTCTGATTTTTCTAATGAGCAACTAAACTCTCTGCGAAAAAATGCTGATGGCATAATTACAAAACCATTCACCAAACAACAGCTTTATGAGGCCTTGACTGATCCTAAATTTGATATTAAAGCGCTTTAGCTAGTATCATTCTGTGCACGGTCTAATGTTCTAGATAGCGAATCTTATAGGTGTCACCTTGATAACCAAATCCTTGTCCATCTAGCTCAATGTACAATTCATAGTTCGGTGCCCCACCCGGAATTCCCGTCATGTTGTAAGGATCAAGTGTACGTAAATCAAATCCGAAAATTAAGTTATTACCTTTGCGCCCGAATAGTTGTGGCATAAACTGTCCAAATGGTCGATCACTGTTATCTTGGACGCGATATTTTATATTAATCCTTGGCATAGCAACAAACTGATTACCAGTGCTGTCCACCAGGCCCTCTACATAAACTTCAAAACAAAAATGTGCAACGGATGCTCTTTGCCGAGTCCAACTGTCAACAGTAATGCTTCCATTATTTATTCCGTTAGGAGCAGAGCAGGGGGCATATGCTCCGCGTTCTATCATGACTCCAAAATTACCGGCCCATGGCGCAGTAGCAAAGGCCGAGAAGGATAAAATTAAAAATGCCATTAGTTGTAAAGATACTAGTAAAAATTTTTTCATTTGATTTCTCCTGTTTTAAGAATCGGCGCTATCTTTGCCACCTTTTATCACAATAAATAATCTTTACAAGAGGGTATGAAAAATTTTCTTTTGTTTTGTTAGAAATATGTCCCGTGAAAAAACTATTTTGCCTCGACCTTTGTCAGCCAGTTTGGTCGGGCCTCCTCGATAATTGAGTCAGAGGTAATAATTTCATTGATTAAATCCAAAGTGGCCAATCCTTCTGGGGAGTTAATCATTACTTTTCCTGGCGTTTTAAAAATGTGTTTTATCTCTAGTTTTTTTTGCTTGGCCCAAGAATTAATTTGCGTCGCAATAATTCCCTTTTTAAATTTTACAATAATCCCGCCAGGGAGTGTACGAATCCTTCCTCCGCCATCTGGGGTATCATAAAAAAGTGGAAGAACTTTACTGCTTTTGAACATTCGCTGTGCCTGATTAATATTGCTCTTTTTTACTGTCTCAAGTCGGCCCTCGATTTTACCATCACCTTCTCGATCTCCTATAATCAAGCTTTCTTCATCTGAAAGAAAAACGGTTTTTTTTTCTTTTCCCGTATTATAGCTTAGCGATACTGCCTGCAATCCATATACTGGTAACATTCCCAAAATTAAGAGATAAAAAATTAAATGGTTCCTTTTAATGGCCATATATCTTTAACCCCCAATTAATAAAAGTTCCTGTCGTACTTGCGGAAACTCCTTTGGCCTTAACTTTGATCACCCAATTTCCTTCGGGATTTTCCATAAAATGGCGGGCCACTCCGAAAGTGAATAGACCAGAATAGACCGGACAGGTTCTACGCATATAGCTCAGGCTATAGCAGTAGTGTTCAGAGGCCAACTGATCAGAAATATTTTCTCCATCTCGCGCCAAAACAATATCTAAACGGCCCCAATTGTCATAATTTATTTCCACCATGACATCCACATACTCAATATGCGTGATAGAACTATTGCTTATTGTAATTGTAGAACTAACGAGATTGTCGCTTCCAATAATTGGCAAATTAACCGTTTGTACTCCTGCGCTTGGATAACTTTCTGTTACCAGCGTAGGAAAATATGCCCAGTTCGTGGCCAGAAGAGTGGCAGAAGTTGCATCAACAACCCCAAAGCCATACTGGGGATTAACAAAGATTCCGGCGCCATTACGCTGCCACTCTTCATCACCTGGATCATTTCTGCGCGCAGATCTGGCCAAGACCCCTTTAACATCTCTCCACGATAAATTCGGGTTGGCCTTCAAAATAAGTGCGGCAACTCCTGCTACCACCGGCGCAGAGGCCGAGGTCCCCAAAAAAGAGTTGGTATAGTTATAATTGGGATAATCCCCAATTGCCTCCGCCACATTGTATCCACGATCATCACCTACCAGATCAGTGGTAGTTATCTGAGCATCTTCCAAATTACCGGAAGGAGCAGAAATCCAAAGATTGGCCCCTTTCTCCGAATAAAAAAGATGCTTTCCATTATTATCTACGCTCGCAACAGAGATTACTCCAATATGCGAATCATATGGATCGTAAATAGATAATTCATTACGCTCTCCTCCATTTCCCGCGGCCCAAACATAGATTGTTCCTCGTCCTTCACGATTGTTGTTCAATCCTTCCCAAATGGTATCACTAAAGGTTGAATCCATTTCGTAAAAATGGCCAAGGTCGTAATTCCCCCAGCTATTATTGGAGACATCTACATCTCGCGTAAGAGCATCTTCTTGATGAGTATCTGTAAAACTACTAAGTAGTGTGAACCCCACAATTTCAGCATTTGGTGCTACTCCCTTCACTCCTACCGAAGTATCATTGGCGGCAATTACTCCGGCCACAGAAGTTCCATGAGAATCATAGCTGTACGAAGGTGTCGGATCATCGGTTGATTTTGAATAATTATAGCTGCTGGCAGTTTGCGAAATGTTTTTTACCAATCCAGGATGGGCCACTTCTAATCCATCATCAACAATCCCAACCGTAACATTTTCTCCCCGGTTTCCACTGGCCCAGACATCTTCAACATTAATATCTTCCCCGGGTGTACCTCCAAACTGTCCGTTGTTTTTTAGATGCCACTCATACTGGTAATATGGATAAGAAAATTTTCCTGCTCCATTTTTTGCTGAAACAGTATCAGTACTCTGTCCGCAAGAGTAAAACAGCAAAAAGCTGACAAATATAGACGTGATAGTGGTTAGTTGATTGCCGGCCATACGCTGACTGTTCGGTACTATTTGGCCAAGACTGAGGGATATTTTCTGCAATAATTTGCGCGAAAAAACAGACTAAAAAGCTCGTTTAAGCAAGACCTTCACAATTTGCATTTTAAAGCGGTTTTTTGCTAATGGTCGGGCCTCCTTGATCGCAACCTCTGCCGCCATGCTTGCGATCTCTTCCGAGGTAGATTGGCCCTTTAAATATTTCTCGACCTCATACATCCTAAGCGGAAGAGGGGCCACTGCTCCCAAAACTATTTTGGCATTTGCAATTATTTTACTTTTTCCTTTTTCATTATAACTTAACACCGTCGCCAAACTTACAATAGGAAAGTCTATCGCATTGCGAATTCTAAATTTTTGATAACGCTGTTCACTTCCAAATTCGGGAGTAGGAATTTCTATTTCTCTTACTATTTCATCTTGCTCTAAAATTTGTTCCGCGGAGAAAAATTCTTTTGCTTCAATCACTTTTTTAGTTGTTCTAATTTTGGCATCAAGTGCTAGCAGTACCGGGGCCAAATCGGAAGCATTAACCGCGATACAACCACAATTTAGACACCGATTAACTTCTGTGGCCACTTCTCCAGTTCTTTCACTTTTATTATAACAACTGCTGTGCGTTTCTAAAAACTCTCCCAGATTGGAAGCTATCATTTTTGCTTGTGTCTTAGTTTTTCCTTTTCCTTTTGTTCCCGATAAAAAGCTATCAATACTGCTGGCCGCCAGCCGGCCGGCGGCAATAGCATCAATAACTGAGGCCGGCCCATGGGTAACATCTCCACCAGCAAACACCCCTTTTAAATTAGTCGCCTTACTCTTTGCATCGACAACGATCAGCCCTCGCTCAACTCTAACCATTTTATCTGCATAACAAAGATCCGTGTTCTGGCCAATTGCTAGTATAATTTGATCGGCAGCAATTTTTTCTTTTTGCGATTGATCAAAGCTGGGATTAAAACGCCTTTCTTTATCAAAAACATTTAAGCATCTGACAAACTCAATCTCGGTTAATTTTCCATCTCTCTCAATAATATTATGTGGCCCCCAAGAATTCATGAGTTTTATTCCTAAAGAAAGCGCCTCCTCAATCTCTTCCGTAAACGCCGGCATAGTTGCTCTATCTTCTAAACAGGCCATAACCACCGAGGCCGCGCCAAATTTTTTAGCAGAGATGGCCACATCAATTGCCACATTTCCTCCACCAATAACAACTATCTTCTTTCCTTTGATTGTTTTTTTCTGTTCATCAATGTTAACAAGAAAATCTATTCCGGAGGAGAGATGCTCTGATTTTTCCATCTTCAAAGTTTTTTGCTTCCATGCCCCTGTGGCCAAAAATAGTGCGCTAAATTTTTTCCGCAACTCTTTGAGCGTTTTTCCGCGAGGGCCGATCTCTACACCCAATTCAAACTTTATACCCATTTTCTCTAGAGCATTAATCTGTTTAATGACTAATTCTTTTGCTAAGCGATAGTCGGGAATCCCATATGTAAGCATCCCTCCGGCCTTGGCCATTTTATCAAACACCGTTACGCGATATCCTTGCACTCTCAAATAATAGGCAGCAGATAATCCCGCTGGCCCGGCCCCAACAATGGCCACTGTTTGGGCCTTTTGTTTTTTGGGGGCCTTCATTAATTTCCGAGTATTGGCCAAAATATAATCCCCTAAAAATGACTCTACTGATCTAATGGAAACTGGGGCGTCCCAATCTTTTCTATTACACGCCGACTCACAAAGATGTGGACAAACTCTTCCGGTCATTGCGGGCAACGGGTTATTCAATAAAATTGTTGCCGCAGCATCGACAGTTTTTTTGCTGCGCATTTGACTCATATAAGGAGCAATTTCCACATTGCCTGGACATGAATTAGTACACGCCGGATTACCTACTCGCACGGCACCAAAGATTGAGTGATAACGATTATCGCCTAGAGCGGCACCACATTTAGTTCCACCTTTTCTTAGGCAATGGAATTGATTATCTGGCGCCCGATAGTACCAACAGCGTGGTTCTTGACAAATATTTCCCCCAATTGTCCCCATGTTTCTAATCTGGGGAGAGGCCACGGTACGTGCGGCCTGTGCCAGCATTATAAATTTTTCTTTAACTATTTTGTTAGAAATTATTTCGTCTAAAGTGGTGAGTGCGCCAATACGCAAAACTTTTTTATCTTCTCTTATGTAATTAAGGCCAGGAATAGTTTTTAAATCAACAACCGTCTCTGGGAGTTCGGGATGAATTTTATCTTTTAGCGTTCCCAGTAAATCCGTTCCTCCGGCCATAACTTTTATCGTTTTTTTACTTTTCTCTTTTGCTAATTCGCTGGCGGCCTGTTGAAGAGAGGTAGCAGCGATATATTTAAAATTTTTCATAAGCAACCTTTATGCTTTGCCCAAGGCCACAAGAACTTTCTCTGGCTTAATGGGGATATCGTTAATTCTAACGCCTATGGCGTTATAGATAGCATTTAAAACGGCCCGCGGAGTACAGGTAACGGTTCCTTCACCAATACCGCAAGCACCATATTCACCGGCACCTTTCCACACTTCCATTAGCACTGGTTCAATTTCTGGCATGTCGGCCATCGTGGGAATTTTATAATCTATCAAATTAAAATTTAGTGGAACTCCGGTGGCCTCATCGTATATGATCTCTTCTGTTAATGCCTCTCCTAATCCCATGCACTGGCCACCAATTTGCTGCGCCTCTGCTCCGGAGGCAAACATAACGGTTCCACAATCGTTGAGCACCACCAACTTTAACACCTCCACCTTCCCTGTTTCCGTATCCACTTCTACTTCCGCAAAAGTTGCGATGTATGGTACTCCTGTTTTTTCGCTATTGGGAGCTCGGCCGAGCCGAATAACAATCGGAATTAGATCTCCCGAATTCATTAATTCCTTCACTGTCATGCTGGCCCTTTTTGAGTTTTTTAGAAAAACATTGCCCTCTAGAATATCTAGATCCTCTATTTTTTGCTTCATCACCTTTGCCGCTTTTTCCAATAACCTAATTTTCAAATCTCGAGCAGCATGTGCAATCACCTCTGATTGCAAATAGGCAACTGCACTATCGGTTTGCACACAATCTTTTAAGCTCGTCTCGGTATCCACAACGTGTGGCCATAAAATATCTGAAGGGGTGATTCCTAAAAAGCTAAGGGCCTCCGCGCAACCTAATACATTGCAGGTGTTCGAACCAGTTCCTGTTTCTACGGTGGGTGCTTCTAACATGACTGTGCAATCGGTATTTAAAGTTATACCAACTTGAATTTCTCCACGCCGTGCTTCCTGCCACTCAGCATGCCAGGCCGGGTGAAAAGAAAAACCCACACCCTGTTTTTTAACGCCGGGATATTTTCCGGGTTTATGTCGTTTACTCTTCCAGCCAATCCTTTCAGCTCCCTCTTTTAAAACGGCCAACAAACTTTTATCTGGCCGCGAGCCCCACTCATGGCCAAAATTTTTTATTGCCAAATCAATGGGATCCATTACTAACTTTTCGGCCAGCATATCCACCATATGGCCAAAGATCAGATTAAATTGCGAATTGCCAACTCCTCTCATCATGCAAGCAGGAAGCTTATTGGTGTAAACGCCATAGGATTCCATTTTAATATTGGGAATGTGTGCCAACGCCACTTCGGTGATTTCCGTTGGCGCAAATTTTAATGCGAACATGGTATGATCTGCGTAGGCACCCGCATTGCCAATAGATTTAAACTGCATGGCAGTTATCGTTCCATCTTTTCGGGCCCCCATTTTTCCTCGATAAATTGCAGGTTGACGAGAATCATGAAAACTGTCGCGACGAGTATGTCTAAATTTTACCGGACATCCTGTTTTTTTTGACAAGAGCGCTGTAAAAAGAAAAAAAGGTTGATCTCCAGTATCACCTCGTCCAAACTGTCCTCCCACGTAGGAACTAATGATTCTTACTTTGTGAATGGGAATATTGAGCATCTCACTGATATGCATTCGAGACTGATCGGCCTCAAAAGAATTTGAACGTACAGTTATTTTATCATCCTTCCAATCTACTAAGCAGCACCAATTATCCAACGATGCTTGAGTAGCATTGTGATGGATAGAGGTATCCTCTACCACGATATCTGCTTCGGCAAACGCATGATCTACGTTGCCTCGATTAACAAAAACATCCTCTCCTCCAATGATATCTTTGGGCAAAATATTATTAGGTGAAATATCTGCATGGATAATTGGAGCACCAGGTTTCATTGCTTCCAATGGATCAAGCACAAACGGCAAAACCTCCCATTCCACTTTTATTAGTCGCAATGCCTCTTCTGCGATCTCTTCACTTTCAGCGGCCACCACCGCGCCAACCTCATCTGTGGCCCAACAAGCGTGATCACCCAAAACACGGCGATCACGAAAATGTCGCCACATCATACGATCATATGAAACAGTGTCCACACCATCGGTCCAACCCGCATTGGTCACACGTAGTGAGGCAAATTCTGGATCCTGGTAAGTTAAAATGGCCCGCACTCCCGGCAAGGCCGCCGCTGCACTGGTATCCATGCTTTTAATTTTGGCATGGGCATAGGGACTCCGCAGAACTTTGGCATAAAGCATATCAGGGTAATTACTTTTCAGAGTAATATCGTCTACAAATTTCACTTTTCCAGAGGCCTTCTCTTGGCCGTCTATGCGTGGACGATATCCTCCAATAAACTTGCGAGGAGTTCGTGGAGTGTATGGCCTCGGATTATTCATGGCATTCTCCTTTGTTTGCTATTTTTTCTCCTGCATGCATAACCGCTTGGGCCACTCCCGAATAACAACCACAACGACAAATGTGTCCAGAAAGAGCTTCTTTGACTTCTCCAATATTTGGCCGCGGATTTTCCTTAAGCAGTGCTTTCGCGCTCATAACAAACCCGGGAGTACAAAGGCCACATTGCAAGGCCGTCCCATATCCGGGCGCACATTGCTGTGCAAATGCCTCTACAACCGGATCATTTTTTTCTAGTCCTTCTATTGTAACTACTTCATGGCCCTCTGCCTGCACCGCCAACATCATGCACGATAACACCGTTTTTCCATCCATTAAGATCGTACAGGCACCGCAGGCCCCTTCATTGCAAGCTACTTTGAGTCCGGTAAATCCCAATTTTTCTCGCAAAAAATATGATAGCGTCATTGTAGGATTAATTTCACAGGAAGAATCCGTTCCCAGTGAAAACTCTCGCCAATTCCCATTTATTTTTATTCGCACACTATTTCTATTTTGACTGGATAACTTTTTTGCCATGATAATTTCCCTGATAATTTTTTTGTTGATAAATTGTCGTACCGTTTTAATCCGCATGTCAAGGTTATGAGAAATTAAATGCGTAGGTCCTGTTTTGAAAAGACAAATAACAGACTATGCAATCTGTACAACAGTAATCGGCTTATATCCCAAAATGTTGTTGGCAAACTTACGAATAGCAATTCGCAACGTTTCTTCTAAGGCCGCTATTTCTTCTTCTGATCCTGCGATTGAAGCAGAGATCAAATCATCTTTAATTTTATAGGCCATTTCTCGAATATTTTCTTGATAGGTGTTAAACATTTCGGGCAGGCCTAAAAATTTAATTTTGGCAAAGCTCGCATTATTTAAATTCTCTCTGCCTTTGCCGTTATTGTTCTTGTTTTTACTGTTGCTATTTCTATTACTATTGCTTAATTTTGCGACACTAATTGCCAAGACAATCAGCCCTGACTCTGCAATTTTTCGCTTCTGAGAGATGGCAGATGATTCTATTTCAAGATCATTACCATGAATAATAGTTAGTTTGGGGCCAACATTTCTTTCTATGTTAACTTCTAATTTCTCTGTTAATGACAATTCATCAAATGCCCGCAGACCGATCGCGGAGATATTCATTTGCAAAGAGTCAATAAACTCTAAATGTCTTTTAATAAAATAGTGTGTCCCATGCACTGGGATAGCATGAGTGGGTTGAAATGCCCCATACAACTGTCGCAACTCTTCTTTGGATGGGTGGCCAGTTGAGTGGATTTCATATTCATTAGCGGTGTAGATAAAACATCCTGCCTGACAAATTTCATCTACGATGGCATTAACCTTACTCTCATTTCCTGGAATGGCCCGCGAGCTAAAAATAAAAGTATCACTTGGACACATTGTAAACGTTGAGTCATTCCCACTAGTCACTCGTTTAAGGGCCCCTTTAAAATCTCCCTGACAGCCAGAGGCGAAGATAACAAGATTTTTTGCGGTGGGATCTTTCAATTCGTCAATTTTAGTAAGATGGTAAGATGTGTCCAGTAGCTTTAATTCTTGGGCCGCTTCGATATAACTTATTACGGATCTCCCATGTGGCACGACTCGTTTTTTTTGCGCTTTAGCTATTGATAAAATTGTCTTGATTCGTGCAATATTGGAGGGAAAGGCGGTAATAAATATCCGGCCAGGGGCCTGAGCAAAAATCTTCTCCAAATTTGGCACTATTTCAGCTTCCGTTGGCCCTCGTTTATCCATCAAAATATTGGTGCTATCTGCAAAAAGTAACCGTACTTTAAACTTAGCAACTAACGAGGAAATATTATCGAGATTAAATTTCTGGCCGAAATAATTGGCCGGATCTGTTTTAAAGTCTGAAACATATAGCAAACAGTATGAATTTTTCTGATCGAAGACAAAAAGGCCAAAGGAATCAGGAATAGAATGATTTACGCGAATTGGCCTAATTGCTAGTTTTCCAATATTAATATCTACCATTTCTGAGTAACTAGAGATGGTTCCCTTCAATTTTTTTTCATGTAGTTTGCGCTGAATAAGACTTTGTGCAAAAGGTGGAGCATAAACCAGAAGCTGCGGAAATTTTTTTATTACCATGTGAATAGCACCGATATGATCTTCGTGTGCATGAGTGACAATTAGTGCATCAATCCGCTCAATTGATGAAAGATCGGGAAGTAGGAAATCCACCCCAAAGACATCTTCTCGAGGAAAGAGCATTCCGGCATCAATTAAAACTACCGTCTCGCAAGTTGTGAGCAAGAACATATTGGCGCCAATTTCACCGATGCCGCCCAGGGGTTTTATTGTAATCAGATTTTTATCCATCTTTCCTGCCAATTTAAATATTTTTCTACCAATCTGAGATAGAGTATAGTAGATCGTCTCTGATTATGAAAGACGAGATCTTCTACACAATTGTTGTTTCTAAAATGGCCGCCGATATTACTGCGGCAAAAAAGATGGCAAAACTGACCGAATTGGCCATGCAGAAGTTTGGTTGTAATGGCGTTGAAGAATTTTCACTAGATGAAGTTTCTATCGATAATATTATTGGCGCCGACGCCTATGCGAAGGATGTTCTTCCGGCCAATGTTGTTGAGCGAATTGTAGAAAGCGAAAAGTACAACAGTAGCGCAGTAAAGTTTTTCTTCTATGGTACCGATTGTGAGCACAATGTCGAAAAGTTTAGAAAATATTTGCTGCAAAAAAACTTTTTTTTTCAAGAAATATCTACTCTCTCTTCCGATTGGAATGCTGAATGGAAAAAACACTACTCGCCAATTAAAATTTCCGACACTCTTTTCATCATTCCTGAATGGGAAAAAAGCAACTATCCATCTTCGGGCCATATTTTCATCAATCCGGGGCAGGGTTTCGGCACCGGAAATCATGAAACAACTCACCTCTGCTTACAACTTTTAGATGAACTTTTTCTGCCAAAAAACCCCATGGTTTTGGATTTTGGTTGTGGCTCTGGAATTTTAGGCATTGCAGCGATTAAACTTAAAGCGGCACTCGTAGATTTTTGCGATATTGATCGCCAGGCCCTAGACAACTGCAAAGAAAACATTGCTCTTAATTTTGAACTAAGTACGCTTAGCGGCTCTTCCATTGTTATTCGCCCTCGCTTAAATTTAGGGAAAAAATATACATTGGTTTTTGCCAATTTACTTTATCCCATAATTCGCGAGGAGCAAAAAATTTTGGCCTCTTTCGTGGCCGGTGGGGGATATTTAATGCTTTCAGGAATTTTAAATGAGCAAGTCGATGACACGCTGGCCCTTTTTTCTACTTCCGACTTTAAACTAATAACACATCGAAAGCGACAAGATTGGTCGGCACTCCTTTTACAGAAAACAGGAGCAGTAGTTTTATGAGAAGCGTCTATCTTCCCCAGCTTTGTCCGGAAGGGGAGAGCGTTATTATTACCGAGCGAGAACAACTGCATCATCTTTCTACGGTAGTTCGTTTGCGGCCTTGTGAGAAAATTTTGGCACTAAATGGTGCTGGCCTAAAAGTTTTTTGCACGGCAACTAGTATTGAAAAAAATGCCATAACCCTAACTATAAACTCTCATGAGGTCGTAGCACCTTTGTCTCAATTAGATCTGCTGCTTGCCCCACCTAAGCGGCCAGCTTTAGAAGAGATTGTTCGCCAATCTACAGAACTAGGGATCGGAAATATTTTTCTTCTTCAATCTCAATTTGCTCAAGAGGTTGAAATTGGAGAAGGAAAAAGTCGTTTTTTAAAAATTATAGAGAGCGCCATGATCCAATCTAATAATCCCTTTTTTACTAAATTCGAGCAAACTATCCCTTTTGCCGACCTAGAGATATTTCTTAAGCAGGCAAAGTATGAAAAAATTTTTTACTTTACTTCTCTTGCTTCGACCGCGGCCTTTCCCTCTCCTGCGCTACCTTTAACCAAAAAAGATAAAACTCTTTTTATTATTGGCCCCGAGGGGGGATTTTCCACCGAGGAGGAGAGCTACTTTTCTAACAATCCTCAGATTTCAAAACATCATTTAAATAGTTACATTTTGAAGGCCCAAACAGCAGTTGTAGCGGCAGCAGGATTTCTATTGGGATCACAATCTAATGAATAAAAATGTTTTTGCTCTTTCTAACTTTTAGAAAATTTGAAAACAGCAAAAACAAATTATAATTTGCTTTTATCCTGCGAATGCTTTATTTTTTTCTTATATGGAAAATAATGAATTTTTTAATGCCACAAATACCTCTTCTATTAAAACAACCATGCCCATTAACTTCCCGGCCGACGAAATCGACTTGGATGATATTTCTTTTATGCCGATGACCGATGGCCTGGGCTTTCATAATGATCCCCATAAAAACTTTTCTAAGGCCCAACTAAAGTCTTCAAAAAGTGTAAAATCTTCTGCCGCCATATCCAGGGGAAATATTCCACAAGTTCCCATTGCTACTTTTGATCCACAAATTCAGCAAAATAGCCTGCGTAATTTTTATGACTTTAACCAAAAAGACACTGTTGGCGAAAAGCAGCGTGAGCGTGACCATGCTCGGATTGTTCATGCCCAGAGCATCACTAGCGCCAAGGCTCGTGAAACTAAATTGGCAAATATGAAAATCAAATATATTAATCAACCACTGGCCTGGATCGTTGATGTCCTGATAATTGCCCTGGCCGTAGTCACTACTTTTTTCTTTTTCTGGCTAGCAGCAGATATCCAACTTTCTGCTCTCGGCAAAATTATTGCGGCCCAAGAGATTTTAATTTTTTCGGTGGCGATGTTTGTACTTTATTATCTCATTTATTTTTCAATTCTTGAACTGTCTGCTACTCCTGGTAAGGCACTTTTAAAAATTCGCCTGGCCAAAACAGATACTCAAGACCTGGCCATTAAAAATAGTGCAACTCGTGCAGTAATTACGCTACTATCATTTTTAGTCGGCGGCCTTCCTCTCTTTATGGATTTTCAAGGAAAACTATCTGACACCTGCGTAGAAAAAAAACTTCCAGAAAATAGCGAGGATAATGGCAAAAATGTTTGAACTCTCTGCCGCCGCCCAAACCTTTCTTTCTGCCGCCAGATCTCAAAAGAAAAAAATTGTTTTCACCAATGGCTGTTTTGACATTTTACACGCCGGACACATTCAATATTTAAACGAAGCTCGCTCTCTAGGCGATCTGCTTTTTGTTGGTTTAAATGCAGATATTAGCGTTAAAAAACTCAAAGGAGATGGCCGGCCAATTAACGGAGAGGCGGAGCGTAAGTTCGTTTTAGAAAATTTAAAGGCAGTAAGTTTTGTGGAAATTTTCACTGAGGAAACGCCCCTTTCTCTGATTGAAATAGTTAGACCGAATATATTAGTTAAGGGTGGAGATTGGAAAGTTGAGCAGATTGTTGGCCATCAAATTGTTTTAAACAGTGGGGGAGAAGTAAAAAGTCTCTCTTTTGTTGAAGGATTTTCCACCACCAACACTATCGCTAAAATTATACGTAAATCCTAGGTTATTTTAACGCTCTATAAAATCAGATAATTATAAATTAGTTGACCGTTTTGGTCGGGCTAAATCATTGAAAAAACTGGGTTTTTTCCGCAAAAAGCACTTAAGTATTCTTTTAAAACGACGAAAGGTTGGGTGAAAGAAGCAAGCTTGGCAACCTGCAAAAAGCAAGCGGCCACAGAGTGCTTCTCTTGGGGAATACACCGAAATAAACATGGTTGTTTATTTCATAATAACTACACGGATGACTTTTTTATTCGAGGAGTTTTTATGGGATTGACAATCAACACTAACATTCCTTCTTTGTCTTCACAAAGAAACCTGACAAAAGTAACACAGGAAAAAGACAACGCCATGGAGCGACTAGCTTCTGGTGTGCGCATCAATCGCGCTGCCGATGATGCGGCCGGCCTTGCTATTTCTGAGAAATTGAAGGCCAATATTAGAGGCGGTATCCAGGCAAAGCGAAATGCTGGCGACGGTATCTCTCTAATTCAAACAGCAGAAGGTGGATTAGGAGAAGTTTCTAATATCTTAATCAGATTAAGAGAACTATCTATCCAGGCCGCTTCAGATACTGTTTCTGATAATGAGCGCGGATTTACCAATCTAGAGTATCAGAACTTAACTGAAGAAATTGATCGAATTTCACAATCAACAAACTACAACGGCAGAACTCTACTAAATGGAGAAGGTGAGACCCTAGAGTTCCAAGTTGGAATTTTAAATAGCGAAGCAAATGACCGTTTAAAATATTCACCGCAAAATAGCAACGTAACCACATCCGCACTGGGAATTGGTGGTTCCACCGTCTCTACAAAAGTAGATGCTCAAGGTAATTTGGAAAAAATTGATAGCGCAATAAATGTAGTAAACGCTAGCCGAGCAGGACTAGGTGCTCTTCAAAACAGGTTGACCTCAACCATCTCTAACTTGGATGTTAAAGTAGAAAATCTTTCTGCTGCAAACTCTCGAATTAGAGATACTGATATTGCCGCCGAGACCTCCGAGCTTGCTAAAGGTAACATTTTAAGCAGCTCGGCCACTGCAGTATTGGCGCAGGCAAATATGTCTCAAAGTGGGGCATTAAAACTGATCGGATAGTCCGAGCGGTAGATGGTAGATAAGTTTTAATCTGGGCCTACCTCGAATGGGCACAGTTTAGAATATGTGAAAGTATGTACGAATTGTTGGTAGTTGGGAGTGTATTTAGGTAGAGCGTTCAAGATTTTGGACTCTCTACCACCCCTCCAACCAATTGATAATATTGTGATTTTGTATTTTTGTTGATGTGTTTGAATTTTTTACTCAAGTATTTTAGGCAAACTCCGAAGCGTGCAGTACTGGAGCTTTATAGTCCAGTTTTTTACTAACGCGAATTAAGGAGTGTGCCATGGGCCTTAGAATTTTGACCAATGTTGCCGCAGAGGCGGTAATGAAGAATTTAAGGGAGAGCTCAGAGAATACCAGTGCCGAGCTCGAAAGATTATCCTCCGGAAAAAGAATCATTCAGGCATCTGACGATGCGGCAGGTCTGGCCATCGCCACCAATCTTCACGCTCAAACATCAGGACTAAAACAGGCAACTCGAAATGCCAATGACGGTATCTCTTTTGTTCAAACCGCCGAGGGCGGACTAAACGAAGTCTCCAACATATTAATCCGACTAAGAGAACTGGCAATCCAATCGGCATCCGATACTGTCGGCGCTCAGGAGCGAGGATTTTTGGATGAAGAGTATCAACAACTCACCACCGAAATTGATCGCATCTCGGGCTCCACCAAATTTAACGGAACAACACTACTAGATGGAAAAGGTGGTGGGGTGTTAGATTTTCATATTGGCGCCTTCTCAGAAAAAAATAACACTATTCAATTTGACTCTCGCGAAGCGGATGTTTCCACTGCCGCTATTGGAATTTCTGGAACGGCGGTTAACGCCAAAGGCCAAGCACTCGATGCTGTCAACAATCTAGATGATGCAATCAATACAGTAAGTGGATATCGCGCCAAGCTTGGTGCAATTCAAAATAGATTGCAGTCAACTGTTTCAACTCTAGAAACACAAACACTCAATCAAGATGCCGCACGCTCTACCATTGAGGATGTTGATGTTGCAGACTCCACTGCAAAATTGGCCTCTGCACGAATCATCAATGCTGCAGGCGTTTCCACTTTAGCACAGGCAAACGCAATTCCCAGTTCAGCACTCAAGTTGATTGGCTAACGTTGCTCATTGGCAAATTGTTAATTTAAAAATTGTAAGAACTTTTATAAATTCTTGGCCACTATAAGAGGAGGGAGGTATGGCGCAACTTGTGCGTATGGATTCTTCTTAATTTTTTCATTGATAAAATCATTTTTTATCTTATTTTATTTTATCTTACTTTGTTTTTTATCTCTGCCATTGATCTTTGCTGGTGGCATTAATAGTTGACTAGAAAAATAAGAAAAAAAATGATGTGTAACTAATTAAATTATTTTGGTTTTTGCATTTTTTTCTTAATCTCACAGACAAAAACCCTCAAGTATTTTTCGACTGCTCCGATAGGTTAAGCAACCGAGCAAATGAGTCGGGAAATGGAAAGCGGTTCATAACGAATCGCTCTTAACAAGGGGTTTAGGTATGGGCTTAAGAATTTCAACGAACATCGCTTCTTTAGCGGTTCAAAGGAACCTAAAAGAAACAACCGGAGCTGCACAAGATCAATTAGAAAAACTATCTTCAGGAAAGAGGATTACTAAAGCAGCTGATGATGCTGCCGGATTGGCCATTGGGACAAACCTTCGGGCACAAACCAGAGGTATTAATCAGGCCGCACGAAATGCTAACGACGGTATTTCTCTAATCCAAACTGCTGAGGGTGGACTGAGCGAAACCTCTAACATCTTAATCAGATTAAGAGAGCTTTCTGTTCAAGCGGCCTCAGATACTGTTGGTGCTCAAGAGAGACAACTTCTCGATAATGAGTATCAACAACTAACTACAGAAATTAATCGAATTTCACAATCTACTGTTTTCAACGGAACTTCTCTTTTAGATGGAAAGGGTGGTGGATCATTGGACTTCCAAGTTGGCGCTTTCGCTGGAGAGCAAAACATTATCCGTTTTGACACGGGCGGAACTGATGCTTCGGCGGCCTCCATTGGGGTTGAAGGATCGTCTATCACTGAAAAAAGCAGTGCACTTAGTTCAATTGCTAGTGTAGACAGCGCCCTGAACTCCATAAGCGGATTCCGTGCAAAACTAGGCTCAATCCAAACTAGATTGAAATCGACAGTAAATAACCTAGAGACGCAAGCACTCAATCAAGAGGCTGCGCGCTCAGTCATTGAAGATGTGGACGTTGCTCAAGCAACCGCCAAGTTGGCCTCTGCCAGCATCATCAACAGTGCCGGCGTAACAACTCTAGCACAAGCTAATGCAATTCCAAATAATGCGCTACGATTGATTAACTAGAATGACTATAAGTAAAAGTAATTTGATACGAAGGCCAGAGAGCGAATATCTCCCTGGCCAATGAAAGATGATAAAATATTTTAAAAGATTTGAGAGGTAAATTCTTCTCAAACTTAAGCCCAGCCCTCCTGATAATAGTGTCGGGAGGGTGGCTTAAATTTTTTGCTTTCCCCAGGCGGTAATCGCAAATGAGCAAAGGAAATATACAAAATATTTCAGTGATAATTAAAAAGCTCCAAGAGTCCAGGGAAAAGATGATGGCCTTTTATTCCTTTGATCATCATTTGCTGCAAGCAGAAGTTGTGCTCTCCTCTTACAAAAGCGACAAAGATTCTTTGCTTTTTAAGTTTGACGAGCGCGCGGCATACTATCTACGGGAGATGATTTCTGGAGACAATCGCATCAATCTTTTTATTCCCAGCAAATCAATAACCATCATTACGACATTTAAAGAAATATCTACCGACGGCATTTTAACAACCTCTTTTCCTCAAAAGATTATTAAGTTTGACCGGCGCAATACCAAGCGAATTTTGCCTAATAGTGTTATTGAAATTAAGGCCACCTCCAAGGGACGATCTTTTATTGAGCGTTGTTTTGATATCTCTCCTCGCGGCCTCTCCATTATTACGGCAAATAAGATTTTGTCCAAACTTCCCCTGGGGAGTTTATGCACAATGGAAATTAGTATTTTGCGCACCAAGTTTATTGTCCGCGCTCAACTAATTGCCGTAAACAAAGTTGAGATGTTTACAGACAAAAACACTCCCTATGGAAATCAGCGCTTAGCTTTTAAGTTTGAAAATCTTAATGCTGAGGGGGAGCGATTTTTAGAAGATTTTGTGAATGGACATCTGGCCATTTTTCGTGGCAGTGTTGTTTAAAATTGTTATGAATCAATCAATAATATTCTCCGCTATTTCTGATCTGCACATAACCGGCCCGCAAGATCCGGCCTATGCCCTTCTGCTAAAGTTTTTAAACTCTCCCGAGGTTTCTATTTCTCAAGAGATTTTCCTTTTAGGTGATATTTTCGATGTAATGATTGGAGATCTTCCAGAATATCTTTCGCTATATGATTCTTTTTTTAAAAAAACACAACAACTACTTGATGAAAAAAAAACCATTCATTTTTTTGAGGGTAATCATGATTTCCACTTAAGAAGATTATTTCATCGGGCATTTTGCCAGCGGCCTGACCTAATTAGCAATTTTCATTACTATTTCGACGGCATAAGACGCGAATTTAGCGGAAAAACTTATTATTTTGGCCACGGTGATGATTTACTAAGCAATGATTCCTTTTATTTTCTATATCGCACAATCATTCGCTCTTGGCCTTTTCGTCTGTTGGCAGAACATCTCCTCACTTATCAGGCCATAAATAATATTGCCAAATTTTTATCCTCTTCCTTCGGAAAAAATCGACGCCCTTTTGATAGTAAAAATGAAAAAATTATCTCGCATTATCGTCGCCTAGCTTCTGACTCTTTTCAAAAAATGAAAATTGATACCATTATTATTGGCCATTCTCATGTTATGGACCTGGCAAAATTGAGAGACGGCCAGCGTTATATTAATCTTGGCCATGGGGGGCGCGATAAGCAATTTCTTTTTGCAGAACACGGTAACTTTTATTTGAAAAATCTTTCTCTCTAAGTTGGTTGAAATCTTAAAATGCCCTGCCGCAGTGCTCAGAAAAAGAATGACGTACCTTACCAATAGAGGTATTTTTATTGCTGTATGGGATCTGAAAAGAAAAACAACACGATCGTTGAACTTTTAAATCAAGTGCGGCGGGCCAACAGCGATGAAAAGTTTTTAGAACTTCTAAATTTAGGAGGCAATGCCTGCGCGCTGGAAATCGCCAAATCACAAAATGCCACACCGTCTATTTTAGATTATCTATTGCGCTTTCGCCCAGTGGCAATTCGCCATGCTGTGGCAAAAAATAACAACACTTCAATTTCCACCCTGGAAGCACTCACCTCCGATTCCGAAATGTTGGTACGAGATAGCGCTAAGGTCAATCTACTTCTCCGCGCTTCCGTCCGATGATTTGTGCAAATCACGCCAGCTTTTTCCAACTCGATTAGCGCGCTCTTTTTGAAACTTATTAACTGCTGCCAAATGATCTTTATAACGTTCCGTAAAAACATGATGGCCATCATTTTGACTAACAAAGAAAAGATAATTATGTCTGGCCGGAGACAAGACCGCCGAAATGGCCTCTACCCCGGGATTACAAATCGGCCCTATCGGTAAGTCGCTAGTCGTGTAGGTATTATAAGGGGTACTGGCAAGCAAATCGGCTTTGCGTAAATTACCATTAAAGTTTTCATAGATCCCATAAATAGTCGTAGGATCTGATTGCAGTCGCATTTTTTTTATCAGTCGATTCCAAAAAACCCCAGCGATAACTGGGCGCTCAGAACTTGCCCCGGTCTCCTTTTCCACAATAGAGGCCAGTGTCACCACCTGATGTTTTGATAAAGAGGTAACTGAAAAATCCAAGTTGGCAGTTTTTTCGTTAAAGCGCCGAACCATGGCCTGAATTACTTGTGGCGGTGTAGACTCTGGCGAAAATTGATAGGTGTCAGGGTAAAGATACCCTTCAATTCGCTCGGCGCTAACTCCTAAATGTTCAGCAAAATTGGCGTCCTTGGCATAACGAATAAACTGTTCATATGAAACAATTCCTTGTGCTTCTAATATTTTCCCAATTTCAAAAATATTTTTTCCTTCGGGAATAGTTACCCTAGCTGTAACCGGTGCTCCTAAAATTAAAATATTAATCAACGAGTCCATATTAGTTTTGCTGGGAATTTTGAAGTGGCCACTTTTAAACTTTGTCATTATCTCTTTGAATTGTGCATAACGATGAAATGTTTTGGTACTACTGATTAACCCTTCCTTTCCCAAGCGATAGTTTATAGAAGAAAAACCCTCTCCGGGAGAAATTTTAAATATCTTCTCTTCCCCAGCGTACTGCCACGAATATATATTGTAATACAGGCGCACGCCAACCATTATGGCGCCCACAAGTGGCGCCCAAAAAAGAAATAACCACAACGTTTTTTTTAACATAGTTTCTGCCCTGTTTTTTACTCTAGTTATGGCGCATTGATAGAGAACTTAACCAGTCTCTCCGCCCGAATAAAATCCTCAAGAATTATTGCCGCAGCGAACGCATCTAGCTTTTCCTTGTTAACTTTAAAATTATATTGAGGAGACTCTTTCATGCGCGCCTCCGCCTCTACCGAAGTTAGTGTCTCGTCTTGTAGAAAAAATTGGCACCCTGCTATTTTTAACGAGAGGCCAGCAGCAAATTCGCGCACCCGCAGAGTCATCTTACTCTCATTGCCATCAAGGTAATGAGGGAGGCCCAACACTACAACCTCCACAAATTCCTCATCAATGACGCAAATAATCTCCTCAACAAGTCTTTCATCACTAATGTACTTTATCTGCTTAAAGGGAGTAGGATAGGGATCTCGGCCGGGACGATAGGTGGCCAGACCGGCCTGTTTAGTGCCAAAATCGATGGCCAAGATCGTTTTATTTAAAAAGGTGTTATAGTTCTTATAGGTTATGTACATCTTGGGCAGTGATTTTACCTATCAAAATATTTTATTCAAGAGATTTTATAATTTCATAAATGATTCTTGACAAAATAATGGAAGCAGATAATATGAAAGAGTATAAACTTTAAGTTTAGAATATTCCCAACAACATTAGGCCTAGATTTTCATATAAAAAGTTATTTTGTGATTTTACCAATCGATCGGTTATTATTTATCAGGAGAAATGATTAATGCATCTTAATGATCTTAGAGAAAAAGACATCGTTGAACTAACACAACTTGCCACAGATATGGCAGTCGAAAATCCCGGCGCACTTCGGCGACATGAGCTGATTTTTGCTATTTTAAAAACACACTCCCAAAATGATGAAGAAATTTTTGGCGAAGGCGTTTTAGAAATATTGCCTGACGGTTTTGGATTTTTGCGCTCCCCTGGCTATAACTATTTGCCAGGTGCTGACGATATCTATGTTAGCCCCAGTCAAATTCGCCGTTTTGGTTTGCGCAAAGGCGACTCGGTAACTGGCCAAATTCGCCCACCCAAAGAGGGTGAGCGCTACTTCGCCCTGCTCAAGGTCAACGAAGTAAATTTCCACTCTATGGAAGATCACAAAAAGACGGTGCTATTTGATAACTTAACACCGCTTTTTCCTTCTAAAAAAATTCAACTTGAGTTTCACCCAACCAATTATAATACTCGCATCATTGATCTTTTCGTACCCCAGGGCTTTGGCCAACGCTGTTTAATCGTTGCTCCTCCCAAGGCCGGAAAAACTGTTTTGCTAAAAGATATGGCCAATGCCATTACCTCTAATCATAAAGATGCCTTTGTTATTGTACTTCTAATCGATGAGCGGCCGGAGGAAGTAACAGATATGCGTCGAAGTGTTCAGGCCGAAGTGGTTTCTAGTACTTTTGATGAGCCGGCCAATCGTCACGTGCAAGTTGCGGAGATGGTAATTGAAAAGGCCAAGCGTCTAACCGAGGCCGGAAAAGATGTCGTTATTCTTCTCGATTCAATTACTCGCCTGGCCCGCGCTTATAACACTGTTGTTCCACCGTCGGGGAAAATTTTATCTGGAGGAGTGGATTCTAATGCTCTTCATAAACCTAAGCGTTTCTTTGGTGCAGCTCGCAATATAGAAAATGGTGGATCACTTACTATCATTGCCACTGCCCTTATTGATACTGGCTCTAGGATGGATGAGGTTATTTTCGAAGAATTCAAAGGAACAGGTAACTCTGAAATTCAGCTGGATCGTAAGCTTCTAGAGAAAAGAATTTATCCATGTCTCGATATTAATAAATCGTCCACTCGAAAAGAAGATCTGCTAATGACAGATCAAGATCTACAGCGCGTAATTTTGCTACGAAGAGTTCTACATCCAATGAACACTATTGACTCCATGGAATTCATGCTAAGCAGAATTGTGAAGACCAAAACTAATGATTCTTTCCTAGAATCCATGAATGGTTAGGCACTAATTTATGAATGATCTCAACAAACAGTTCACCTCCATTGGTGGCCAGGCCGTCATTGAGGGTGTTATGATGCGCTCTCCTCACTCTTTTGTCGTGGCAGTTCGTCATCCAGAGGGACAAATTAGACTTCGCCGCGATCAATGGTTTGGGCTCTCGGCCCGTTTTAATTTCTTAAAAAAACCTTTTTTGCGGGGAGTGTTAATCCTTATTGAGACCATGGCAAACGGAATTGTGGCACTCAATTATTCGGCCTCTATTGCTATGGATGAAGAGCTAAAGCAAGAAGCTCTCAAAAAGGGAATTTCTGCGGAGGATTACGAGAAAAAAAAGAGCGAGAAGGAAAAAGTTAGTTTTGCAACCTTCTTAACCATTCTTGTTTCGTTTGCTTTTGGAATTTTACTCTTCGTTGCAGTTCCTCATATGTTAACGGCAATTCTGGAAAAGTCTGCCGGAGCACAATGGGGATTAGATGGATATCAATTCCATTTGATAGACGGAATAATCAAGGCCTGTATTTTTATCCTTTATGTTTATCTCATCAGTTTCTTGCCGGACATTAAGCGTGTTTTTCAATATCACGGGGCCGAGCACAAAGCGATCTCCACTTTTGAGGCCCGCGAAGCTTTAACGGTGGAAAACGCCAAAAAATATAAAACCTTCCACCCCCGCTGTGGAACAACTTTCATTTTTTTCCTACTTTTTATTTCCATTATTATCTTTTCAGCACTTTTTACTGTTATCTCCGTTGGGGCCAATCAACATTTTTTGATCAAGCATCTTTTGGCAATTTTAATTAAAATTGCGCTAACCTTTCCCGTGGCCGGTCTCTCTTATGAATTAATTAAAATTTCTGGAAAATACGCCAATACTTTGTGGGGGAAAATTTTAAGCTATCCCGGAATGCTTTTACAGCGTTTAACTACAAAAGAGCCTGATGATCAACAACTGGAAGTAGCTCTGGCCTCTATCAAAATGGTTTTATTTTTAGAAGAAAAATATAATCTCAAAGATGCCAAAGAAAAAGTAATTGCCATTGATGAGGTGGACATTAAAAACCTTAGCGAGGTGGAAGTTTCTAACTTGCAAATTAGAGACTTCTTAGAACACTAATGTTTAACAAACTAGATGCCGTTGTACAGCGTTTTGAACAGTTAACTGAGAAGTTGGCAGACCCTTCCATCTATGACCGACAAGAGGAATTAAAAAAAGTATCTGAAGAACGGGCCAATATTGAACCAATTGTTGAAGCGTATAAGCACTATAAAAAAGTTAAGCAAGAACTAGAAGAATCAAAAGATCTAATCAAAAGTGAAAAAGATGGGGAGATGATTGAGCTTCTCAAAGAAGAAATTGCCGAAAAGAATAAGGCCATTCCTAACCTCGAAAGTGAACTTAAAGTACTACTTCTTCCCAAAGATCCTGATGATGATAAAAACGTCATGGTGGAAATTCGCGCTGGAGCAGGAGGGGATGAGGCCTCTATTTTCGTTGGCGATGTCTATCGTATGTATCAAAATTTTTTAAAAGAACTAGGATTTAAATCTGAACTAGTTTCCGTCAGCAAAGGTGATGAGGGGCTTAAAGAAATTATTTTCAGTATCAACGGCCCTAAAGCATTTTCTATGTTTAAATATGAAGGTGGAGTTCACCGCGTTCAGCGCGTTCCCAAAACGGAAGCGCAAGGACGTATTCACACCTCAACTATTACCGTGGCCGTTATGCCCGAGGTTGATGAGGTTGAGTTTGAACTTAATATGAATGAAGTACGCATTGATGTTTATCGCTCCGGAGGATCTGGTGGACAGTCTGTTAACACCACTGATTCGGCAGTGCGCGTCACCCATCTTCCTACGGGAATGGTGGTGGCCATACAGGATGAAAAATCACAAATAAAAAACAAGGCCAAGGCGCTTAAAATTTTGCGCAATCGCATTCATGATCAAATGATTCAAGAGCAAAAGGCCGCGGAAGATGCTAAGCGACTAGGAATGGTCGGACGAGGTGACCGCTCCGAACGTATTCGTACCTATAATTTTCCACAAGGAAGACTTACTGATCATCGCATCGGCCTAACTCTATATTCCCTAGATAAAATAATCGAAGGCGATATGCGCCCAGTGATTGATGCCCTGATTGCTTACAATCAAGCGCAACTACTTAAAGGCCAAGAAGATTGATCTTATGTCCACAAAAACCTATGAGGCCTTGGCAGAGTTTTTCGAAACTCACCAGCAAAATCTAATACAATTTTATCCAGGATTAACACTGCGACGTCTAGAGCAAGAGTGGAGCCTTTTTTCTCGAATTACCTCTCAACCGCTCTCACTTTTTTTGCAAAAACTAAAACAAGGAATTCCTCTTGCATATATTTCTGGTAGCTCCTATTTTTACAAGGCCGAATTTTTTATTACTCCCGATGTTTTAATTCCTCGCTATGAGACCGAGATTCTTGTGGAAATGGGCGTGAAGGAAATTTTTAAAATAGCGCAAGGCCCAAACTCCATTATAAGGATCGCTGACATGGGTACAGGAAGTGGGGCCATTATTCTCTCCTTGTTACAAGATTGCACTCTCATTAAAAATCAAATAGAGGCGACCGCCACCGACATTAGTCAAGCGGCCCTAAATGTTGCTAAAACAAACTACGACTCCCTTCGCACACATCTGGCCTCAAATCATAAGCTGACTTTTTTACATGCAGATCGTTTAACAAAGCTTTCCACTCCACAACAACTAATTATTACCAATCCACCATATATAAAAGCAAAGGAAGATCTTTCCACGGTTCATCCAATGGTAAAAAAATTTGAGCCAGAACTGGCCTTATTTTTGAAAGATGATGAATATGAAAATTGGTTTGAAAATATGTTTATCCAAGCATACAATCTGTTGCAAATGGAGGGTGTTTTCTTAATGGAAGGCCACGAAAATCACCTTCCACTTCTTTCAAAAATAGCAGCACACTGTGGCCTTTCCCAAATTACTATCCATCCTGACTTAACGGGGCGGAAGCGATTTTTACGAGCATGTCGAATAAAGGAGTGATTATCAAATGGATAAATTATTAATCGAAGGCCCTGCTAAACTATCTGGTATCGTAAAAATCTCTAATTCAAAAAACGCCTATCTTCCCATTTTGGCCGGAGTTTTACTTTCCTCTAAACGTGTCCGCCTAAAAAATCTTCCCGCGCTTCGAGATATTCGCACCATGGTAAAATTGCTAGAAAATTTAGGCGTTAAAAGTACTCCCGATATCACAAAGGCCAATTATTCTTTTCTGGCCGACAATATAACTTCGCTTGAAGCAACTTATGATCTAGTTAAAACAATGCGTGCATCTGTTTTGGTGTTAGGCCCTCTCTTGGCCCGCTACAAGCGTGCCAAGGTTTCTCTTCCAGGAGGTTGCGCGATTGGAACACGTCCTATTGATATTCATCTTTCTTGCATGAGTAAACTGGGAGCGAAAGTACAACTAGAGGGCGGCTACGTAGAAGTTTCTGCAGAAAAATTAATTGGCACTCGCATCGTATTGCCCTTTCCCTCCGTGGGGGCCACTGAGAATGTAATGATGGCCGCAGTATTAGCACAAGGAGAAACAGTTATTGAAAATGCTGCAATGGAACCAGAGATTGAAGATCTAGGAAATTTCCTCATCGCTATGGGCGTAAAGATTGAGGGGCTTAAAACTTCTAGTATAAAAGTTCAAGGAACTACCGTTTCTAATCTTAAAGAGGTTGAATATGAAGCAATACCGGATCGAATAGAGGCCGGAACTTATCTGATGGCCGCCCTGGCCACACACTCCGAAATCACCATAGAAAATGCCATTGCTTCTCATCTTGATTGTGTTATTGACACCTTGAAAAACATGGGGGCCAAACTCGAAATAGGCAAACGCCAGATTAAAGTTTTTGCCAGCACATTAAAGGGCGTTAATATTGACACGGCACCCTATCCCGGATTTCCGACGGACCTACAGGCACAACTAATTGCTTTGGCAACTCAGTCCAACGGACAATCTATTATCTCCGAGCATATTTTTGAAAATAGGTTTATGCATGTTCCAGAATTAAATCGCCTAGGCGCAGGTATAGTTTTAAAAAGCAATGCTGCCATCATTCCTGGAAATTTACAGCTGAAGGCCGCTCCCGTTATGTGTACTGATTTGCGCGCTAGTGCTGCCTTGGCAATCGCCGCCCTGGCCGCCCACGGAACCACCCAAATGCAGCGAGTTTATCACCTAGACCGCGGATATGACGGCCTAGATATCAAACTTAAAAATCTAGGAGTTAATATCTCTAGAAAAAATGATTCCGAAGAATAATTTAAATAGGGAGGAGCGCAATGCATGATGATAAAAATTGTATCTTTTGCAAAATTATTAGCGGAGAAATACCTGGTAGCAAAGTCTACGATGATAAAAACGTCATCGCATTTAGAGATATTCAACCTGCTGCCGAACTCCATCTGCTATTTATTCATAAAGAACACACCGTTAACATTAATGAGATGATGATGAAACATCCAAAACAATTAATAGAAATTTTTGAGGCGATTAATCAATTTACCAGCGAAAACGATTTGATTAATAAGGGATATCGTATTATTTCTAACGTTGGAAAAAATGCCGGCCAATCCGTTTTCCACACACATTTCCATTTGTTGTCTGGAAAACGGTTGGGCGGCATTAACTAAGCTACTTCTCATTAATCTTAGAACGTTCCTGTTTTATAAACCTCTCCAGTAAATTCATACTTGGTTTGATCAACATGTGGTTTAGGTGTTAATTCATAACTTTCTGTCCGAAAATTTTCAAGACGTAAGTATCTACACTTGCTCCATCGCTGAAAACCTAGACTCATTTTTTTATTGTCAACAACTGTTGGCATAATAATTTCGATACTGTGATTTTTCCCAAGAACATTTGGATAGAAATGCAATCTTAGCATCATTTCTGAACCCTTTTTGTAAATTACCTTACCATTCTTTGGAAGAAGATCGCTAATCTTAACTTCCTTACCACCTATTCTTACATTAAGATGTTTGCCAAAATTACTATTGTTAAAAATCAATGGCGAGGTTGTAGTTTTAACTAAAACTTTATCATATGCTTGGCAACTTCTCATTGTGTTTTCATAGACAATAACTGGAACATCAATTTTTGATTCCTTGTATGTTGAAGAAGTAATGGTTGCAGACAATGATAGCATCACCTCATCATCTCCATTAATATTTTCAATGGCTATTTTGCCATTTTTAACTTTCCCAGTAGAAACAACTGACGTTACTCTACTGCTAGCATAGAGTTCAGATCCCAGGGCATACGTAATAATCAAAGTTTTTTCCGGAGAAATTGTTTCGAAACTATCTGTTTCCGTAAACGTACCATCATTTTGGCCAAATATTTTCCAAATTCCTAAGAGAGAATTAGTGGCCGAAAAATTTATCCAGTCCACTGGTAAATTTAATGAATTTTTTAATTCATATAGTGTGGTTACTTGTCCGTATTCATTAAAAGAGACTGCTGCATCTAGCGTTGTAAGAAAAGTTCGAATATCTTTAAAGTTTTTAACATATAAAACTTCCGTGTATGACGGCATCGAAATTATTACTTTACAATATTCTGTTTGCAAACTTTCTTTCAATTCATTGTAACGAATAATGTCTCCATCTTTTGTCGCCATGACAAAATTATTGATGGTGATGGCCTGAGATTTATCATGAGTAATACTATCTTTTACAACCTGCGCCGATAAATTCTGTGCCTCCGCAGTATAAAAGGGGCGAAGTGAATTACTGTTTTCAATTTCAATTTTTTCAGCAGTCAATTCACTTTGCATTAGCATGCTATTTCTAATTTGAAGCAACCTTTGTGTATTAACATCATAAATAGATGATGATAGCTCAATTGCAGAAAATGACTCTAGTCCTTCCGTATTCTTGTGAGAAAATGAAAAATCAATGGCCACAAGGCCACTATCTTGAATTAAATTCTGCAAACCACTACCGTATAAATTTTTTTGAAAGGGAATTGCTAACGTACTACTCCAGGATGGAAATATATAAGTATCTTCATCGCTTTCGGAAAGAAGATCTGTTATCTCATAATTTTGGGAGGCAATAGACTTTTGGGTTAGTCTTAAAATCTTTTGCCTAAGCAGTGATCTAACTTCTGCCGAACTATTTTCCGAGAGAGATTTAACAGAGACGTTTCCATCTAGTTCAGAAACTTGAAAGCTGGCACGGCGTGATAGCATTTTCTCTACTTGAATTTTAGGAAGGCGTAAAATGTTTTCATTTTTTTCAGTAGATTTAATCGCTTCACGAGAATCATCAATAAAAGGACGCCCATCTTGATGGTGAGGGGCAACAACCGGAAGGCCTTTGCCACAGGAAGAGAGAAGAATAAGGGCCAGTAAGGCCAGAAAATTTTTCATAATTTGCATAATGTACTCCTTTGCTTTGTTATGCGGTTTATTCGTTCACGGCCGCCGAATGCCGCTGAACAGAAGAGCATTAGTACTAAATATCTATGCTTTTTGAAGTTAAATGGACTCAAAGAATGGCCTTTTTTCACTTTTGAACTCCTTGTCCTTGGCAATAAAAATAGATAAAGAAATGATGTGTCTATACCGATAGTATTATCCAGATGAGTTATGAATTATTTCCAGGAGGCCTTAATGAAAAAGAATTATCTTTTCTCGTTTCTAATAGCGTTACCGATTCTTTTCCTTTCTACGGCAACGGCCGAAGATGATTTTTCTTGCTTGGGCAAAAGTGGTAATAACACCTTTCCTGGAAAATTTCGTGATAGACTATTTCTTATTGATTTGCTTCCAAAGCAAGAGCAGGAATCTCAGCTGCGCGGGACTTTTGATTTTATTTATAAAGCTCTTATTGAGCGTTGCGATTGGAGCACCTCACTTGAAATGCACACCACTTGTTCATCTATGTGTAGCAGTATCTCTAACGACAACTCCTTCGAAGGATTTGATGGTATCATCGAGGCCATAAAATATACACTCCCTCAAAATCCAATTGAAAAAATTAAAATCATCTGTAACGACGCTTGCCTGCAGGCCAAAACCTCGATGGATAAGGACAAAGACGGCAAAAATCAAAAAACAATTGTAGAAAAGCACGTCGAAATGGCCAAGGCACGTGGGATCAGGGAACGAGATGCAATTGTTAACACTCCCGGTTTTTGTGAAGATGGGGCAATGAATAAACTCAACACTCAGCTGCAAAAATATCAGGCAGAAGACGGTTATGCGAAACGTTTTGCCCCTTCATTGTTGAGTATTTATAAAAAAAAATTGCAAGCTGAAAAAGAACTCAACGAACTAATTTTGCGTATTCCTAAAACTGCTGCAGAAAAAGGAAGAAAAAATTATTTGGAAAATGTGATAGTTGAATACGCCAAACAATCTGATTTTCTTTATACACTGCAGGCAGAATACAATGGTGCTTTTAAAGCGGAGTATGAGAGAATTTATAGTCCTGAATTTATCACAGAACATTGCGGGGATACTAAAAAAATTAATGATAATTCTGAAGCAAAAAACCCTCCGATATTTGAAAAAAATACAGAACCTTCTTCGCAAGGGCAACATAAGTAATTACGAAAAGCAATTACTGAAATGAATTTCAATTTGCGAAACACAATTTTGCCACACTTTATAGTCGGTCAGCTTTAAAAACATTTCACTAATGCTACCAACTAACGCCTTGAATTGATTGTAGTTATTCATGTTTTGGGCAGTTTTGCTGCCCAACAAAATCACTTAAGGTTTATCATAAATAATAACGATAAGTTGTAAACCAAGGATTTTATATGAAAAAAAATAACTTTAGGAAAATTCTAGCAACTACACTTTGCTATTCGCTTTTTATAACTTCTTTGCCACTACTACCATCGACCGCAATTGCTACAACGGAGGGGAGTGGAAACTCTAATGTAGATGCTCACTTACCGGTCGCCGGAAATAACAATCCATCGGCAAGTGTAACAGATACAAATGGCCCTGTTGCTCTTTGCACCGAAACCTATTCTTCTGCAGAGATTCTTGCAATGCAAGCAAGCAATCGGAATACGGCACAGGCAAAAATTAACGCCGCCTATACTGCGTTTGGCGAGGCAGTTATTGCTTTGAAGTTGCAACGCTATTTAGAAGGAGATGGCTGGCCAGAAGCAATTTCAACTGTGGCCGCACCCTCTATGTCTGAGCTAGAAGCAATTATTGCGAATATTCGAGGTGCCGGGATCACATTAATTGGTACTATGCAAACTGCTTCTAGAGAGAGTTCTCAAGCGGTCGAGGCCACCGCTACAACCAATACAGCGAATGAAGCGGTTGTCGGTCAAAATCAAACAACGCAGGCCAACTACGACAGCAAAGTGGCAGCGTTGCAAGCGGATATTGATGCTGCGCAGGCAAAACATAGCACCTGTCAAAGTGAATATACGGCAATGGGATGTAATGGATCAAATCTTAATCTTGGAAATGGAGGAATAAGTTGCGAAGAAAAACAAAATGAGTGTCAGGTTAAACAGCAAGCTATTAACTCTGCCAACGCCGCCTACAATGATTTTAAAAATCCCCAAAATGGAATCGCAGTGAATATGCAGCAAGCGCAAGTAACAAACTATTCCACTATGTCTGGAAGCATGGCCAATAACCAGTCGACGACAGCAGACTCGGCGGCCGCCACCCAAAGCATGGTATCGCAAGAAATTGTTTTGGAAGGAACTGTGGAAAATTATAAGCGCGTACATAATGCTGCTGCCGAGGTTGCCATTCAGAAGGCAACACTTGCTCGACAAAAGGCCATTGATGCTATTAATGAATTTGGATCACCCAACGCCGCTTATGATAAAACAGAAGCGATGAGTCTTATCTCCTTAGTCGGTTCAGATGTTTCGCGCGCACCAGAGGATTTGGCCTTTATTGAACAAATTTCTCTAACCTCGGCCGGTGCCTTTGAGGTTCAATGTACAGATGTTACAAACAGTGATGTTCGTTGTATTTCTTATCATCTCTATGTGGCAGCATCCGCCGTATATCTTGCTTCGATGATTGTTGAGACTGGCGAATATAACAAAAACATGGCAGCTATTATGTGCCTTGAGAGAGCAACTGGATATAATGATCAGGTGTGGAATTTAGAACGGGCAGCTCTTTTGGCACGCGAAGTTTCACGCATTGCTGACATGCGCTCAAGCAGCAATGCTGTGTTGCTTGATATGTACAACATTGTAGACAAGATGGCACAAATTGAATTAGACGGCAAAATGGCACGAATCGAGGCCGCCCAACGCCGACTAGCAGCAGATGCAGAAAGTATTCAAAATAATGAAGAAGCGGAAGGAACCTTTAACATGCTAAAGATGATCATGATGGCAGCGGGAATTGCCTTGATCGCGCTGGGATTGTTTCATACGCAGATGGGTGAGGCCTTGATTGCTAAAGGCATGGCCTGTTCTCCGAGCATATGTTCTGCCATGGTTGCTGCTGGAAAAGCACTGGTTCTTCTTGGGGGCGTCGAAAGTGAAAATGGAACATACTGGAAAGCGGTCATCGCAGGAGTAATTTTGGCCGGGGTTGCCATGTTTTTTGGTAATGAAAAAGATAAGGCAAAAGAAAATCAAAAACGATCTCAAGAAGAATTAAATCGTGCCATGGCCCATACCCATATGAACTGTATAAAGGAATTTTCGGCGCGTGCACCAACACCTCTTCCACTTCCTAATGAACCATTGAACTCTTCGGGTGGATTTCCTCCAAACGGATCTACTCCGCTACCCATTGGAAGTCCTCCATCCTCTGCATCTAACTGGACATTAGGTAGCAGCTTTTTATATGCTCTGAATTTACTGTTTGATCTTCTAATTCCCAAGGCCTTTTCTTCCGAAAACATCATTTCTCAAATTGCTAGCTTGGATGATTTACAAGGTGCAATTGGAATTCTAGATAGTACCGAGGCAAATCGTTTTTTTACCAGTCATGAAGATATCGTTGCCGATCGCGCGGTACAAAACTTCCCAATTCCTGAAACAAGGGTTAATTTTACTGGAGGTGTTTTACTTCCTGGTGCAAATGGCGCACTCCTTTCCATAACTGGAGAGAGTGGTGAAATATCAACCTCTGATGCACATTTGGATGATTACGTGCATATTTTAAATACAGCTTATACAGAATTTGAAGAGGCACCAACCAATCAACAAGGCGTTATTCCCTCAGACGCCGCCAGAGGTGACAATCAAACACGATCTGCTGATAATGCGGTTGTTGGCGGAGGAATGCAGGCCGGATTCAACGTCAAAGTACCCGAAGGAAGTATCAGCACAGGTAAAAATTCGACCAACACAACTAATAAAAATACCACACTGGTAAGCAACACCCAGGGAGGAAGTTTGGGGTCCAAGGGAGAATTAGAAGGAAAAGATTCTGCGACAAGAAAGTTAACAACGAAAGAACGTAAAAAATCAATATTGGATAAATCTAAAAAGAAAAATGATTCTGCAAATTCTTCTCCCATGCTTGCAGAAATTCGCTCTAAGGCATTACAGACATATCGTTCTGGCGGACCTAAACTAGCAGATGGTAGTGCTAAATCCAATCTACTTGCTTCAATTAGAGGAATCAAATTAGATAGTACTTCCCTGGCCAAACCATCTCCGGCCAAAAAGTCTTCCCGCGAGGACCTTGGCCAGGAACAAAATAGTGCCACTTCTCTTGTTTCTTTCCGGCCTGGCACTCTTCCTGAAATGATAGAGAATAATGAAAAACAAGAAGCAATTTTGCCAATAAGCACTGCCGACAATAGTGCGGCAGAACGAGCCTATTTGGATAAAATGAGATCACGAGACAAAAGCCGTTATAAGGAAGAAAAAGATGATATTGTTCGTGACCGGGATACAAATCTTTTTAAGATAATTTCTTTGCGCTATAAAAAAACCGCAATTCCTCGCTTTTTTGATAAAGTAAACTAACGTGAATAACGGATGTTACAAAAAAAAGAGTTCATCAATTAAAAAGAGTATGGTACAAGTACGCCATTAAATACTATTCGCAGCCGTAGCTTAGCTGGATAGAGCACCTGACTACGAATCAGGAGGTCATAGGTTCGACTCCTATCGGTTGCGCCATCTTCATCATTAATAAAAAAAGGCCCAATTATTGGGCCCTTTTTGTTTTACTTGTCTTTAAATTAAAAACTATACAACGAAAGTTGAAATCAGAGTAAAAATTACCAATGATTCCATAAATGCTAGAGAGAGAAGCATTGGGGTAAAAATTTTATCTGCAGCGTTTGGATTTCTAGCGATTCCTTCAAGTGCAGCAGAAGCTGCGCGAGACTGGCCAATTGTTCCACCTAGTGCCGCTAGGCCCATTGCTAGAAAATAACCAAAATTTTTCAAATACGTTGTCCCCTCGGCCATGGTGTGGCCTTCTTGGGCGAATGCAGAAACTGCTCCTAATGCTAAAACTAAGATCAGACCTAACTTTTTCATAATATCTCCTTATGGTTGTTAATGATGGGCCGCTTGATGATGTTCATCATGATCGTGATGAGCATTAGCAACCAGTCCAATGTAAACTATCGAAAGCATTGTAAAAACAAATGCTTGAATAAAACAAACTAACATCCCTAAAAGAAAAAAGGGCATGGGGGCCAATACGGCCATAATTTGATTGGCAATGGGAGGTAATTTATTTGGAATGATTTCCGAAAAAACTTGAAGTACCAGGTGATCTCCCATCATATTTCCTCGCAACCTCAATGCTAGAGTAAATGGTCGGAAAATATTAGATACTATTTCTAGTGGAAAAATTAAAACGGCCGCATACCATACTGGGCCTGCGAAATGTTTTATATAGTTAATAACTCCTTGTTCCTTACAGCCAATGTAATTGTAATACAAGAAGGAAATAACCCCCAACGCTAGTGTAGTGCTTAAGTGGTCTGTTGGTGGAATAAGGCCAGGAATTAATCCCAACAAGTTAGAAGCAAAAATCAAAATAAAGAAAGTTATCATTAAGGGAAAATATTTTTTGGCATTATTCTCTCCCATAATTGCCTGACATTGATTATAAATAAATTGCCCTAGCGCTTCCACAATATTGCGCGTTGTAATTCCCTTGTCTGGAATTATAATATTTTCGACCTTTGATAATTTTAATCTATAAACCACGCCTAGCGCAGTCAGCATAATACCGACCAAAACTAATGCTAATACGTGTTGAGGAATATGAAAGTGATGAGAAATTGGTCCTAACCAGGTAAATCCACCTTCTGATGCTAACAACTGGCCAGAGAAAAGGAAGAAAAACAGAGATGTTATTAACTTCATTGTACCTCAACTTTCTTTACGCTATAAGCTAAGACGATAATTAAAATGACGTAGTTAAGTAAAGGTATTATTACCCTTTTCCCCATAAAATGTACACCTAAAGATATCCCAAACAACAAAACGGCCATTTTACCTATTATCAGTAAAAGAATTCCCAAATTACCCTTGGGGCCTCCGCTTATTTTACTTAAATAGTTTTCTGTTCCTCGTACTAACATCAGCTGATTTATAATGGTGATTAAGTATATTCCCATAATAACGGCCAGCTCAACTGAATTTTTGGCCAAACTCATGGCAATGGCCGTTGATGGGGCAGAGAGAATAAAATATTTTGGATAATTAATCTTTGCTTTTAATTGCATACCAAACTATCAGAAAAAAAATGTTAAAAACTATCGCCAAAAACAAAATTACCGCTAACCACTTGGGAATATATCCCTCTTTCATTAGGCCCATGGTTAAAATAGCACTGCCGATAATTGTAGATGGAAGACTAAGAGTAAGCCCTAAAACTTTCATCCACTTTTTTTCAATTAATGGGCCCAATTTAAATCACCGCTTTCTTGCGACTTTCCGTTCATAAATAGAATTTAATCTTTTGCGAATTACGTCAGAGTTGGGATATTCACCCAAAATTGAGTAATATATATCATAGGCCTTCTTTAACCTATCATCATTTTCATAGGCGTTTGCTTTTAAAAACTTTGCTTGTGCGATATTGTCTTTGCGCGTTTCACCCTTAATATACTCATTAAAAAAATAGACTGCCTTGGGCCAATCTTCCTTTTCAAAATATGCCAGTCCCATATAATATGCCGAACGGATAAAATACTCATGTTTTTCGTTATTTCTTATTGCTAAAAAAGTTTCTACCGCTTTATCTATCTCCCCATTTTTTAAATAAGAAATCCCAAGACGATTCTCAAAAAAATCTACGCTTTTTAGGCGCGGAACAAAACTTGAAAGTTTTTTATAACTAGAAATTGCCGCCACATAATCTTTTAGGTAGGTAAAATTTAATTCAGCAATCTTCTCCTCGGCGCGAACAGTCCACAATGGTACGGAGGCCTCATTTTTAATTTTTTCGTAATAGAACAGGGCCTTTTTATGATTTGCTAAATAGGTCGAATATAGTTCTCCTAGTTGATAGTATATTTTTACCTTAACTCCCGGCGGGGGATTGCTAGTCAATACCTTTTCATATTCGTAAATGGCCTTCTGATATTTTTGTTCTGCAATATAGTTTTGCGCATCTAAAACACGCTTTTGTCGGCGAGGTGTAAAATCACAAGAAATCATTAGTGATAGTGAAAGAAGTACAGAAATTATAAACGTACAATTGGCAGTACTATTCATCTACCTTGTTATTACTCCCATCTTCTTTTTTGTTTGTATTTTCTGCCGCAGTATCATTATTTTCATTGTGTTCAGCTTCAGCAATTTTTTCTACTGCTACCACCTTTTCACCTTCTTTAACTTTAATTATGCGCACACCTTGAGTAGTGCGCCCCATAAGCGAAATCCCCGCAATACTAGTACGAACCACCTGGCCCTTATCAGTGATAATCATCAGGTCATCTTTATCCGTAACAGGTTTTATGTCTATGATATCGCCATTTTTTTCTGTCAGCTTCATGGCAATTATTCCTTTTCCGCCACGACTCTGTTTGCGATAATCAGCTGAGACTGTTCTCTTCCCGTATCCATTTTCCGTTATAGACAGAATTTCTACATTGTCGTCAATTATCTCCATCCCAATAATTTTCTCATCTTCTTCGATAGAAATTCCTTTTACTCCTTGTGATACTCTGCCAAGAGGACGACAATCTGTTTCTGGAAAACGAATAATTTTACCCGCGGTGGAACAAAGCAAAACATCTTTTAGGCCGTCTGTTACCCGTACACTTACAATATAGTCGCCATCCTGCAGCTTTAACGCTCTAATTCCATTTTGCTTAATATTGGTATATTCCGATAATTCAGATTTTTTAACCACTCCTTTGGCAGTAGCAAACATCAAAAATTTATTTTCAATTTCTGCTGGTAGACATAGAACTTCCATGATTTTTTCGTCGGAAGGAATGGGGATCAAATTAGCAATATTTCTTCCCTTGGCAGTGCGAACTGCCTCTGGAATGTTATATACATGCTTGGCAAAAACCATTCCCCTGTTGGTAAAAAATAAAATTATTGCGTGTGTATCAGCAATAAAAATTTTATTATAAAAATCATCCTCTAGCGCATCCGCTCCTTTTACTCCTACTCCTCCGCGTTTTTGCGTTTTATAGGTATCTATGGCCATGCGTTTTATGTAGCCTTTATGTGTGGTAGTAACAATGACATCTTCTTGTTTGATCATATCGACAATGTCTATGTCGTCTACCTGGCCAACAATCTCTGTTCTTCGTTCATCGCCATGTTTTTCTAATATTTCTTGAAACTCTCGCTTCATTTCTTGTTTGATTAATTCCTCGCTGGCAAGTAATCTTTCCAATCCTTCAATTTCACGCAACGTATCTTCATAATCTTTAACAATCCTATCTCGCTCTAGGCCAGTCAATCGCTGTAGGCGCATTTCTAAAATGGCCTGTGCTTGTTTCTCTGAAAGTTTATATTGGCTCATCAACTGATCGCGCGCTTCCGTTGGCCCCTCTGCTGATTTAATTAATCTAATAATTGGATCAATATTCTCAACAGCTATTTTCAATCCCTCTAAAATATGTGCTTTTGCTTTGGCCTTATTTAAATCAAAAATCGTTCTGCGGATGATAATTTCTCGCCGGTGTTCTAGAAAACTGGAAAGGATTTCCTTTAGGTTCATCACCTTGGGAGCGCCATTATGAATTGCCAAAAAGATAATTCCAAAAGATTCTTGCATCTGAGTGTGTTTAAAAAGACGATTTACTACTACTGCAGGAATCTCTCCTTTTTTCAAATCAATACAAACTCTAATTCCTAGACGATTTGATTCATCCCGAATTCCCGAAATTCCTTCGATGGTTTTTTCATTAACTAATTCCGCAATTCGTTCAATTAACTTTGCTTTAATGACCTGATAGGGGAGTTCGGTAATTACAATTCTTTGCCGATCTGTCTTTCCAATTTCCTCTATCTCATACTTAGATCTAATTTGAATTACTCCTCGGCCTGTACGATACGCTGAGCGAATTCCTTCTACTCCATGAATAGCTCCCGCGGTTGGAAAATCTGGCCCGGGGATAATTTTTATTAATTGTTCAATAGAGGTATTGTTGTCATCAAGTAGCGCAATCAGTCCTTGAGTTATCTCTTTCAAATTATGCGGTGGAATATTGGTGGCCATTCCAACAGCAATTCCTGTAGAGCCATTGATTAAAAGGTTCGGTATCTTTGCTGGCAAAACCGCTGGTTCTTTTCGTGAATCATCATAGTTGGGTTGCCAATCAACAGTTTCTTTTTCTAAATCGGCCAACATCTCTTCGGCCATCTTCTGCATACGAATTTCTGTATACCTCATGGCAGCAGCACTATCACCATCAATAGATCCAAAGTTTCCTTGGCCATCAACCAGTGGATAACGCAAAGAAAAATCTTGGGCCATGCGAACAATTGTATTATATACCGCAGAATCACCATGTGGATGATACTTACCGATAACATCTCCGACTACCCTGGCAGATTTCAAAAAAGGTTTATTATGATAGTTGCCTAGATCATGCATTGCATATAGTACTCGTCGATGAACTGGTTTTAATCCATCTCGCACATCCGGAAGCGCCCTGCCAATTATTACCGACATCGCATAGTCGATATAGCAGCTTTTCATTTCATCTTGAATTAAAACGGGAAAAACTCCATCTACGTTTTTCTTCTCTGCTTTAACCGTTTCGTTGTTATTATTGTCTGTTGAATCTGTCATCTAACTAACCTCAAATTATATATCCAAATTTCTGACGTTGAGTGCATTTTGTTCTACAAACTGTCGTCGTGGCTCTACTTGATCTCCCATAAGCACAGAAAAAACTTGATCGGCATCAATAGTATCTTCAATGTTAACTTGTAATAATCGTCTATTGGCAGGATTCATGGTTGTTTCCCATAATTGCTCCGGATTCATCTCTCCAAGACCTTTATAACGCTGAATATACGCTCCCTGGCGGCCTTCTGATAAAATAAATACGGTGAATTCATCTAATGAATTAAATTCACTCTTTTCCTTTTCTCGCGAAATTACAAATTTTGATTTGATATGTTTTTTTATTCCATCAAACGCATTAAAAAGATCTGCAAATTCTAGTGAGGAAAAAAAGTTATGATTTAATCTAAAGTTTTTAATCCGAGCAGTAGTTTTGACTAATACTTTTAATGCATGTGTCTGATGTTCTGCGTCTTCAACTATGGTAATGGTATAGTCACGCAAAGTGAGATTTTTTTGCTCTCTAAAATATAAATGGAGTTTTTCCACTTCTTGCTTTAGTTTTTCCCCATCCTTTAAGGTTTTGGCATTAATTTCCGTATGCTCAATAATTCTTTGCAAAAGCAACCTATCAAAATGGACGTCATATGAGTCTAGGGTAGTGGAGTAGTTTCTATACTTATTAACGCTGCTTATAACTAATTCGTGATTTAATAAATTACCATCGGCAGTAATTAATGCGCCATCCATTGCATTTTGCACTAAGTAATTATCTAATTCTGCTTCATCCTTGATATATTTTTCTGTTTTCCCTTTCTTATATTTATAGAGCGGTGGTTGTGCAATATAAACATATCCTCTCTCAATAAGTTCTGGAAAATGACGGTAAAAAAGTGTCAAGATTAAAGTCCGAATGTGAGATCCATCTACATCCGCATCAGTCATAATAACAATTTTATGATAGCGAATTTTTGTAATATCAAAATTTTCTTTGCCAACTCCCGTACCAATGGCCTGAATAAGTGTACGAATTTCATTGTTCACCAACATTTTATCATAACGTGCCTTTTCTACATTTAAAATTTTCCCCTTCAGTGGAAGTACTGCTTGAATTTTTCGATCTCTCCCTTGTTTTGCTGAACCACCCGCAGAATCTCCCTCTACAATAAACAGCTCGCATAGTGCCGGATCTTTTTCTTGGCAATCGGCCATTTTTCCTGGAAGGCCTCCGATATCTAAAGCATTTTTCCGACGAGTTAAATCTCTAGCATTACGTGCTGCCTCTCGGGCCGCGGCGGCATCAATGGTCTTTTTTAAAATTAGTTTTGCTAAATTAGGATTTTCTTCCAAAAAGGATTTAAGGCTTTCCCCTACTAGCGAATTAACAATGCCCTCTACTTCCGAGTTCCCTAATTTCGATTTGGTTTGTCCCTCAAACTGCGGACTTTTTAATTTCACTGATACAATCGCAGTTAGGCCTTCCCGCATGTCATCGCCAGTCAATGCCACCTTTAAATTTTTGAGGAGATTATTATCTTTTGCGTAATTGTTTAAAACTCTAGTTATGGCAGTTTTAAATCCAGAAATATGAGTTCCACCTTCTGGAGTACAAATATTATTAGCATATCCTGAAAGGATTTCGGTGTAAGAGTCGGTCCATTGCATTCCTAATTCAACTTCATAATCATCTTTTGATTGAGTAAAATAGATTGGTGTTTTATGAATAGGGGTTTTTGCGCGATTTAGATAAACAACAAACTCTGATATACCACCCTCGTAATGAAATGTTTCCCCTTTCTCACTACGCTCATCTTTTAAAATTATTCTAAGTCCACGATTTAAAAATGCCATTTCGCGAAAACGCTTGGCCAGTGTATCATAACTATATTCATGCACTTCAAAAATTTCATTATTGGGCTTAAAGGTTACTGCCGTTCCAGTCTGTGTTTTATCTTCCAATTCTCCAATTATTTTTAATGGTTCAACTGTTTTACCATGATCAAACATGACTTGATGCAATTTTCCTTCTCGCTTAATTTCTACCTTCATCCACTTAGAGAGCGCATTAACTACTGCTGCTCCAACTCCATGTAGTCCTCCTGAAACTTTGTAAGCTCCACCATCTTCGTTAAATTTTCCTCCCGCATGTAACTTTGTATAAACTAATTCTGCGGCCGACACTCCCTCTTTGGCATGAATTCCAACTGGAACACCTCGGCCATCGTCTATAACTGTTACCGAATTATCTACATGCACGATTACATTAATCTCTTTGCAATATCCGGCCAACGCTTCATCAACAGAGTTATCAACTATTTCATATACACAGTGATGCAATCCTCGAACCCCAGTATCTCCAATATACATTCCTGGCCGTTTTCTGACGGCCTCAAGTCCTTCCAGAACTTTTATTTGATCAGCACCATAATTTGCATTAACTTTGGCAATAGATTCTGGTTGATTTTCCAAAACAATCTCCTCTTCCATTTGGGATATTTTTTCTAATTACAAACTTGCCCGGACTTAATAAAAATTTTATTCACACCAATAATTTTATCTAGCTCATCTTTAAAATTTTCATTTGCTGTTGTAATCAGAACTTGAAATTTTCCCTTCTCTAAAAACTTAATAAATCTACTCCAACGGTATCGATCCAACTCCCCTGAGATATCATCGATTAGCACAATTGGATATGAGCCGTATTTATACCTAAAAAGCTCTATATAGGCAAATAATAGCCCCAAATAACTCATTTTTTGCTGTCCTAAAGAGCAATATTCGTATGAGTTCATTTGATTGAATAAAATAATGTAATCATCTAGATGAATTCCACTAATTGTCCGGCCATTTTTTAGTTCTTTTGATAGATTTTCTCCCATTTTTTTTGTTATTTGATTGCTTGATAAGCTCATAAATTTAGAATTGAGAGACAATTCAATTTTATATTCTTCTGCAAAAATTTTTTTAAATATATCATTTAGATGCAGATTTAAATCTTTGATAAAATCTACTCTTTTTTTACAAATCATTTCAGATAGAATTCCAATTTCAACGTCAATTGCTGCAATTTGCTCAACTAATTTGTTTGGGCGCTTGGCCAACAAAATATTTCTAAATTTTAGTGCTTTTTGATATCTCTTTAGGCCATTTTTATATTCTGTATTTAACTGTGAAATGTTTGCATCAAACCAATTTCGTCTAAAGCTTGATTGGTTATAGAAGTTGTATGAATCAAAGGGATTTACAAAAACAACTCCTATTTCCTCATCTGTTTTTTTTACTTTCCCATTTATTGACCAAAGATTTTCTTCACACTCCATCTTTACTGAGACCGAAATTTTCTCACTGTTGTTTTTACTGAAAAGAGCTGAAATTATAATTTGAGATTTTTCACTATCTATGCTTAAGATTTGTGGAAAAGCGTTGTTTTTTCGAAATGATTTTTTATTAATTAGAAAGTATATTGCCTCTAAGATATTTGTCTTTCCATTTCCATTGTCGCCAAAAATACAGTTAATTCTTTCAGAAAAATTAATATTTACAGGGTGAAGATTTCTAAAATTGCGTGTTATTAGATTTTGAATTTTATATTCGCCCATCTATTGTATTTTTAGTGGCATAACGATACTTAAAAAATGTGGCAAAGAAGCCGATCGAACAAGGAATGGCGTTAATTTATTATTAAATTCAACCGAAATATCTCCATCTTCGTATGTGGTTATGGTTTCCATTAAATATTTAGCATTAAATCCAATTTCTGTTTCTTCTCCGTTGTATTCAACACTTACTTTTTCACTGGCCTTCCCGTAAAGTGGATGATTGGCAGAAATAACCATTTCATTGTTCCAAAACTTCAAAATAACTCCATTTATTTTTTCATTGGACATTATTTTGACTCTCTTGATGGCGTTTAAAAGAGATATTTTATCAACTATTAACCCGTGTGCTGTTTTGCTTGGAATTAATGTTTGATATTTTGGAAAATCACGAGCAATAAGGCGAATAGAAATAAAGTATTTATTTAATACGTTCGTGTATAAAAACGAATCATCAATGGATATATTAATTGTCTCATTGCGAAAACTATCTGTTATTTTTTTTAATTCAAAAACGCCTTTTCTTGGAATAATTATTCCGTTTATTAATGAGTCGTTATTTGTTTCGGTTATCTCTGCTTCTATTAACGATAGACGACATCCGTCAGTGGCCACTGCGCGTAATTTTGAATCAATTTCTTGTATAAAAAGGCCTGTTAATGCTGGCCTGGTTTCATCTATCGAAATAGCATGTGATGTTCTATTTATTATTTCTGAGAGTTGGTCGGTATTAACAGTAAAGCCATTTTTGCTATTTTCAAAATTTATTACTGGAAAATCGTTACTGCTGTTAATAAGTAAAGAGTATTGAATATTATTTCCAGATATTTTTAATACTTTTTCTTCTATATTTGATTCTAGTTGTATTGAGTTGTCTGGAAACTCTCTTATTATATCGAATATATTTTTAGTATTTACACAAAAAACACCATCATTTTCCACATTTGCACTTATTATTATCTTAACCGATACCTCAAGATCGGTTGCGATTAGTTCAAGTTGTCTGTTTTTTGCGATTAGAAGGTTTAATGTTAGGATTGGACGAGAATTTTTTCGGTCAATCACGGATAATATCTTTCCAAGAGCATCACGAAATTCTTCCGTTGAAACATTAGCAATCATTAAATGACTTCCATTTTTTTAGTAAAACAAAGTATTACAAAGCTTTTAATATATATAATATATAATTAATAAATATAATAATAAATAGATGTGGATATGTTAATTACTAATTTCTGTCCTAATTATAACACGTTAATAAAGCAATAAAATGTGTTTATATGAGTAATTTTATAAAAATTCTTCCCTTTATACGCATATTCTTTTTTTACTAAGATTTTTTTTATTTTTATTAACACCTTCTCCACATAGTTATTAACATTATTTTTAAACAGCACCTTTCACATAAGAAAAACGTAATTTTTTTAATTTTTATCCACAAAGTTATTAACATGTTAATAACTTTTTTCCACATTTCTTATTATTCCACATTTTTATTTATCCACAATGTTTATAATGTTCAATATTCTTATTAATATACCGTTTTTATTAGATAAAAACATAATCGCAAAATGTGTATTTTTTGTGGGAAAGTGGAATAATTCTTATAGCGTATTTTCAATCAAAGATACTTCTTTAGAAGTAGCTCCGTTTGTACTGATTAGTTCTTTCACTTTTCGAATAGCATGAATAATTGATGTATGATCACGGCCACCATAAAAGGCACCAATTTCTTGCAAGGTGGCGCCAATTATCTTATGAGACAAATACATGGCGACATGGCGCGCCATAGTAATTTCTTTGCTACGTGTTTTTGACTTTAAATCTGCAACATGAACTTTATAGTGTGATGCACAGGCCTTAGAAATTGTATCAAGTGAATGTTTTTTTTGTTCGCCATTGCTATTTATGGCCAATAACTCTTTAACAATATCTGCGTCTATTTCAACATTCATCACGTCTGAGTACGCGGAAAGTTTTACAAGCGCTCCCTCTAGTTCGCGAATACTATCTCTAGTATGCTGGGCAATTAGCTGGAAAAGATCATCGTGTATAAAGAGATCAATTTCATAGGCCTTCTTTTTTAAAATAGCAATTCTAGTCTCTAAATCAGGCTTTTGAATATCAATAACCAGTCCCCACTGAAGCCTAGTTTTAATTCGCTCTTCAATACCGTCAATTTCTTTTGGTGTCTTATCTGAAGTAAAAATTAACTGCTTCCCTTTAATATAGAGTTCATTAAAGATATGGAAGAATTCATTTTGTGTTCCCTTTTTATTTTTTAATTCATGAATATCATCAATCATTAAAACGTCGACTTTTTCTGAATATTTTTTTTGAAAAGAAGTTATGTCATTGCGCAAAGTTGCCGCAACCATTTCATTTTGAAAATCGCGAGCGGTTATTAAACAAATAGTCAAAGAGGGAAAGTTTTCTTGGATACCGTTAGCAACAGCGTGCAACAGATGTGTTTTTCCTAGGCCCGAATCGCTATATATATATAATGATGGATATTTGCCGGCCTTTCCTGGACTTCCAGATATGGCACGAGCTGTGGCGTATGCTAAATTATTTGAAGGGCCGATAATAAAGCTATCAAAAGTTTTTTTCTTATCAATAACGACACCCAGGTCAGAAGGCCGCAAATGTTCTAGGTATTTGGATTCAACTTTTAAATTTAAATCATCTTTTGTTGGCACTAATGTTTTTGGTAGAGAAAACTTAACTTCTTTAGCTTGTTTTGGTCTGTCTAATTCACCTTTTTTTTCTTGCAGGGAATGAAGAATATTATCCTGATTAGAACTAGGGGAGGAATTGGTCTTGGCGACAGAAATACTGAAGGCAAACTCTTTTCCCAAAGTACCAATAATTGCCTCATTAATATTAGGCATATAATGGCGCTCTAAAATTGTCTTAATAAAAGGAGTTGGAACGGAAAACTCTATTCTTCCACTTCGAATTGTTTTTAAAGAAAAATTATTATCAAAATATGCAGAAAATTTTTGAGATGAAACTGAATTTTTAAGATGCGATAAAATATTCCGACTAATTTCTTCTGCTTCATGGGCCAGCATTGATTCTTCCGCAGTATTTTCTGTCTTCTTGGCGGCGGAAGTTTCCTTGATAATGGTGTTGGCAAGATCTAATGTTTTAAGGTTTTTCGCAGATGAATTTAAAAAAAGCTCAAAAGGAAAATCTTGACTCATAATTAGTATTATCCAGATTTTTTGCAATTAGTTTTGCGGGGGCCATTATGTAGCATTAAGATTAATTCTTAGCAACAATACTTTAAGTCTTTTAAAATTATTTTTTATCATGCTTTCATAATTTTCAATATTGACCTTTTCTCTTTTGCTTTGTAGAAGGGTTAGTTACTTCTATTTAGTGAAAATATTATAATTTTTTCAATAAGGATTGAATTATGAGCAAAAGAACATGGCAGCCCAAAAAGGCCAAGCGTGCTAAAGTACATGGTTTTTTAAAGAGAATGTCTACTGTTGGTGGCAGAAATGTTATCAAGAGCAGGCGGGCCAAGGGCAGAAAAAGATTGGCGATTGAAGTTTCTGGAAAATAAGGCAACAAAAACAAACTGTTATTTGAAAAAGTATCGGCTTTTATCAAAAGCTGATTTTGACTTTATGAAAGCCGATGCGCAGCGGTCTGATTTTTTTTCAATGAGAGTTTATTATAAAAAAGGATTAAGTGCCAACGGTTGCACCAGAATTGGCATTAGTGTTTCAAAAAGAGTTGGAAACGCAGTGAAGCGAAATCGAATAAAAAGGTTGATACGTGAATTTTTTAGGAAATCTTCCCAAAAAATGAATGGATATGATTTGTTGTTTTCTGTATCCAATAAAATTATGAACTATTCGGCGGAAAAACGAGAGCAATTTTTGCAACGGGATTTTATTTCTTTTTTTAATTCTTTTTTGAGGAGAATAGAGTGATCGCTCGGCCAATTATTTGGTTGATTCGTGTATATCAATTCTTAATTTCTCCGCTTTTGGGAAATCGTTGTCGTTTTTATCCTTCCTGCTCACATTATGCGGCTGAGGCATTTTCAGAACTTAATATTTTTTTTGCTATCAAATTAGTACTAATTCGTCTTTCTAAATGTCACCCTTTTCATCCAGGCGGATTTGACCCCATACCAGTTACTACAGGAAAAAAACATGAATGATCAAAAAAGAACCTTTTTAGCAATTGCTTTATCTGCGCTAGTTATTTTTGCTTGGCAATATTATTTTACATCGACAACACCAGCTTCAAGCGAGTCCGCTAGTAAGCAGACTGTTTCCAAAGATATTGATACAACAATGATTCCTGTTAAAGATGACTCTTCAAAGTCACCTTTACCGGCAGAGGAGGCAGTAGCTGGTGCTTCTCTGGTGGTTAGTGATTTTGTTGTAGCAGGTGATAGAGTTAATTTTCTTTTTGCTTCTGATTTTTCTATTTTGCGAGTAGATGGAAGAGAGGATCCTAAGCAAACGTTTTCTGAAATTGTAGTTTCTAAAAATCCCTTTCTTCGGATTTCGGTTATAGAAGGAGATAAAGTTCGTCCCTTAAATTTGACCATTCTTTCTAAAGATAATTCATCTTATTTGCTGACTGATTCTTCGCTGGGTGTAAAAGTTTCTTTAAATTTTGATAAAAAAGATAAGCTACAGTATGTAATTGACTCTGCTCGGCCATATCAATATCAGATCGAAATGAATGCGAAAGAGACAGCAGAGAATCCCACCCAGCAGTTTTCTACCTATCTTTATAACGGTGCAAGTGTCGAGAGAATTGTTATTGGCAAGGACGATGTCGAGAGCGAAGAGCCAATTAGATGGGTGGGGATTGATTACAATTATCAACTTCTTTCCATGGTTTTTGTGGATAAAATTTCGGCAAAAGTTAATATCGCCAAGGAAGGGCCAGCAATTATTCGATTGTTGGAAGCAAAAAACAATCTCAGCGGCTTCTTTGTTTATAAGCGAAAAGATTATGACGATTTAAAAGCGCTTGGAGGCCAATTACATTTGGCAGTTGATTTTGGAATTTTTGGAATCGTGGCAGTTCCTATTTTAAAGGGACTTAAGTTTTTTTATAAAATTTTCCCTAACTTTGGTGTGGCAATAATTTTAATGACGATTTTGATTAAGATTATAACCTTTCCTCTTCAATATAAGTCTTATCAAAGCATGAAGAAAATGCAGCAAATTCAACCTGAATTGAATAAGTTAAAGGAAAAATATAAAGATGATGCCCAAGCAATTCAGCGTGAAACGATGGCGCTTTTTAAGCGGGCGGGCGCAAATCCTATGGGGGGTTGTTTGCCAATTTTGGCACAATTTCCAGTTCTCATTGCATTTTATAAGGTTTTATCCGCCGCAGTTGAATTAGTTAATGCTCCTTTTTATGGATGGATCCATGATTTGAGCGTTAAAGATCCTTACTATATATATCCAATTGCCATGACGCTTTCGATGGTTATACAACAGAAATTTACCCCTCAATCAACCACTGATGAGACACAAAAAAAGATTATGATGTTTATGCCATTTTTTGTTGGCTTTATAATGAAGGATCTGGCGGCCGGGCTGGTAATTTATATGTTTGTTTCCACATTATTGGGGATGATTCAGCAATATTGGCAGATGAAGATGGCGGATTAGTTATTTATGTATGAATAGTTTTATTGATCCGATTATTGCGTGTGCTACCGGTCTGGGGACTAGGTCGGCAATAGCGATTATTCGGATAAGTGGTTTTGCTAAAATCGATCTTTTTTTTAATTATTTTTCAAAAAATTTTACTTTGATTGCTCCACGAATTTCAACATTAGTTGATCTGTTAGATAATGGTGAAATTTTAGATAATGTGCTGGCAACTTATTTTCCTGCCCCACATAGTTATACGGGCGAAAACATTTTAGAGATTTCGACTCACGGTAATCCAATCATTGTTAATCGTGTAATTAATTTATTTATTACTCAAAAATTAGCTCGGCAGGCAACTGCCGGGGAATTTACTTCGCGAGCTCTCGCAAATAAGAAATTGACACTTAACCAGGTAGAGGGCCTCGAGCTGTTGCTTAATGGCAGAAATGAGTTAATGTGCACTCAGGGCCAACGGGCATTGCGCGGAGAATTGTCTTTAGAGTATGAAAGGCTTTATGATGATTTTAAAAATATTAAAATGGCAGTAGAGCTATCAATTGATTTTTTGGAGGACGTGGGTGAACAGGCGGCGACACATAATTTGGATTTATATATTAAACGCTACTTGTCAAATTTATTACTTCTTTATAATCGAGCTAATTTTTTAAAAGGAAGCTTTTATTCGCCGCAGATTGTACTTATTGGAGAAACTAATGCTGGAAAGAGCTCTCTTTTTAATAATATTTTAGCGCAGAATCGATCTATAGTTTCTCAAGAACGAGGAACTACCAGAGACTATATTTCTGAAGTTGTTACTATTGGAGAGGCAGATTTTGTACTAATTGATACCGCCGGATTTCGAGATGAGATTAATAGTGCTGTTGAGCGGGAGGGGGTTAATCGTTCTGACTTATTATTTTCCTCCGCCTATTTTAAAGTATTGGTAATTAATCCCACAGAGGTATTAGACCATAAGAATAAAATATATTTGCAAAACTATGATTTAATTGTTTTCACTCATGCGGACCTGCCAAATTTTGTTGATAATATTCAGGCGCTTAATTTAAATGTGCGTGCTAAAAATGCTATTTATCTGACGAATTCAAGCAATGCTGGTTCTATAGGACCAAAAACTATATCTGGTTCTATAGGACCAAAAATTTTGCATAAGGGTTTTGGTCCTATAGAACCGGCCATTAATCCTGCAGAGACTATAAAGCAGAGTGTTTTACAGAAGTATCGAGACGATATTGCAAAAAATCCGATCATAATTACTCGTCATCAGGAAGTCATTAATCGAGTTTTTGATTTGTCTGAGCATTTTTTGTCGGACTCACAACTTTTATCTTCTGATATCTCTATTCTAGCTTCTAATTTAGCGTTGATTGAGAAGGAGATTGCTAGTTTAATTGGAATTATTACAGTCGATGATCTTCTTTCTTCTATTTTTTCGAATTTTTGTATAGGTAAGTAGACCTATGAATTTTGATGACTCTTTTGACATTGCTGTTGTTGGTGCGGGCCATGCCGGAATTGAGGTGGCTTGGATTGCGGCGCAGTTAAATATGCGCGTGGCACTTTTTTGTCTTCCCGATGTTGCTATTGCCTCTATGCCTTGCAATCCTTCTATCGGTGGCGTTGGAAAGGGCCAGATTGTTCGCGAGTTAGACGCTTTAGGCGGGTTGATGGGAGTTTTGGCAGATAGATGTGCTATTCAATATCGTACTCTTAACGAGTCTAAGGGGCCGGCAGTTAAATCTACTCGCTGTCAAGTCGATAAGGAGAAATATTCTGCACTGGCCGAGCAGTTTTTGGCACAGTCATCAAATATTAGAATTTTAAAACTCAAAGTTTCTCTCATTTCTCGTCAATGTACTGATAATTATTTTATTATTTCTTCAGATGATCGGACTTTTTTGAGTCGTACATTGGTTATCACCGCAGGTACATTTTTGGATGGCAAAATACATATTGGCGCAGATAAGTTTTTGGGTGGAAGAAATATGCATGATTCGGCGCCTGCTCTAAATGATCTCTTCAATAACGTGCCGTTTGTTAAAAAGCGCTTTAAGACAGGAACTCCTGCAAGGCTTGTTAAGTCGACTATTAATTTTTCAAACTTAGAAGAGCAGATTTCTGATCCCAAGACTCGTTGTTTTCACCACCAAAATGCAAATGGTGAGCGTTTTTTGCGCCAAACTAGTTGTTTTTTGGCACATACAAATGATGTGACACTTCAAATAATTAGATCAAATCGTGAACGTTCGCCCCTTTTTAATGGACAAATTTCAGGCGTGGGGCCGCGCTATTGTCCCAGTATTGAAGACAAGGCATTTCGTTACCCAGATCGTAATACTCATCATGTTTTTTTAGAACCAGAAGGACTTGAACTGGATACAATTTATCCTAATGGTCTCTCCACTTCTCTACCTAAAGATGTTCAACAAGCTTTTATAAATTCTATTGTTGGGTTGGAAGAGGCGATGATCGCAAATTATGGATATGCAGTCGAATATGATGTAATTGATACAACTTTTTTGCATCCAACTTTAGAACATTCACAGATTCCAAATCTTTTTTTTGCTGGACAGGTTAATGGTACCTCTGGTTATGAGGAAGCAGCAGCACAGGGGATTGTTGCGGGAATTAATGCCGCTTTTAAGTTGTTGGGTTTTGCCCCTTTTGTTTTACTCAGATCAGAATCATACATTGGTGTTTTGGTAGATGATCTTGTTTCGCGCAATGTTGACGAACCTTATCGGTTATTCACGGCGCGAGCAGAGAATAGACTTTTTATTCGCGAAGACAATGTCGTTTTGCGCATGGCCAAGTATCGAAAACTATTGGGTTTGTCCGCAGAAATTGATTTTTATCATGAGAAATTTGTTAATAATTTTGATATATTATTTCAAGTTGTATCAAGTTTTACCTATCGCCCGTCATTGCAAATTAAAGAGAGATTTATTAGATTTAATTATGGAGAGATTTTTGAGAATTTAACCATGGCAGAGCTTTTGCGCCGCAGCAATCTTGATCCGGTCTCAGTTCTTGGTTTTGAGTTGGTAGAAAATGGGATTTTTTTTCATTCAGATGTTGTTGCTGCTGTGGCAACTACAATTAAGTATGAGGGTTATATTGCGCGTAATTTTGTCGAGAATATGCGCTTTGACAATATTTTGCGTAAAAAAATTAATTGGCAGCAGCTAATGTTATCAAATAATATTTCAAATGAGTGTAAGCAGCGTATTGGACAAGAGCGGCCTGAAACTTTTTTGCATCTTACAAAGATTAATGGCATTCGTCCGGCAACATTAGCTTATGTGGCGGGGACATATTGTTAATATGGATATTCGAGAATTTTCTGATTTATATAATGATTTTCTTTTTTTGGGGCCATTAGCAGGAATTAATCTCACGGCAATTTCTGGAAAGGATGATTTTTTTTCACGTCAAATTATAGATTCTGTTTTACCCTTTGAGAAAAGTAACATTATAACTACACTTCTTTTAAGCGGAGAATACGCCGTAGTTGATATTGGCTTTGGAGGTGGCTTTCCCATTATCCCTCTTGCATTTTCTTTTCCTGCCATCTCTTTTTTTGGCATAGAGGCAAAGCAAAAAAAGGTTTTAGCGGTTGAAAAAATTATTTCTCACTTTAATTTGAGAAATGTTCGTCTTTTTGCGGATCGACTTGAAAATATTTTTTTTGATCAAAAGCTGATTATTCTTTCAAAAGGTGTCAGCACCATTGAGAAGATGTTAAAGGGAACATTTGCGGCAAGCAATGTATATGTATATTTCTATAAGGGTCCCAATCTTGATTCTTTAGAAAAATTTGATTCTATTTTGGGCCAATGGGAGATTGTCGAAGATTTGTTCCTTGATATTCCAGGCACGAACGGTAGACGTTTTGTAGGGTTTAAAAAAAGAGATGTTCCACGTGGAACAAAAGCAAAGAAAAATCTTGTCAAATTTTCTGAACTAATCTAGAAATAATAATTCCGAGACAATTCACAAATTGCGTCAGAATCATTTTCATCAGGAGAAAGAAATGGCAAAAATTATTGCTATTGCAAATCAAAAAGGCGGGGTTGGAAAAACCACTACCGCTATCAATCTTGCGGCCTGTTTGGCGGTAGCAGAGAAGAGGGTTTTACTAGTTGATCTAGATCCACAGGGCAATGCGAGTGCTGGCCTGGGAATTGGCAAGGAGTTGTTTGAAAAACAAAATATCTATCACGCTATTATTGGCCAGCGTCCAATAACAGAAGCGATTTATAAAACAGAAATACCTTTTCTTTCAATTTGTCCATCTGACAATAATCTGATTGGTGCTGAAATAGAACTGGTTAGCGTACTGGCACGTGAGTACAAATTAAAAATGGCCCTTGCCACAATATCCAATGATTTCGACTATATACTGATAGACTGTCCTCCCTCTCTAGGGCTTTTAACTGTTAACGCCTTTTGTGCAACGCACAGCGTCATAATTCCCATGCAAACAGAGTACTTTGCCATGGAAGGATTGGCGCAATTATTAAATACCATATCACTTATTCAACGTTCACTAAATAGTACGCTAGAAGTGGATGGAATAATTCTAACAATGTTTGATCAGCGAAATAATTTACACAAGCAAGTTTCCACGGAAATTAAAGAGCACTTTGGAGAAAAAGTTTTTAAATCAATCATTCCGCGCAATGTGAAACTTTCAGAATGTCCGAGTTTTGGTAAGCCAATCATTTTATATGACATCGAATCTAAAGGCAGTGCGGCCTATTTCTCGTTGGCAAAGGAGATAATTCTTGGGCCAAAAAATAGAAATAATATGGTCGAAAGAAATAATCAAAGTAGTTTGTTTGAGCAACAATCTTTAATGTAGAAAAGGTAGGATTTATGGCACAAAAATTAGCACTAGGAAAAGGAATAGCATCACTAATTCAGAGTCAAAATAACAGCGTCATTAATGAAGCAGTCTTGCGAAACAACTTAATTGATAATAATTCTAACAGCGTTATTTCCCACAATGTTCTGCCAACTGGCAATGGAGAGATTTTAGTAAATCTTTCGGAAATAAAGGTCAATCCCAACCAGCCACGAAAAATTTTTAAAGAAAAAGATTTAGAGGAGCTTTCTAATTCTATTCGTGAAAATGGAATTATTCAGCCGCTAATTGTAGTCAAAAAAGATGATGGTTATGAGTTGATTGCCGGGGAACGTCGTTTGCGAGCTGCCAGATTAGCAGAGATCGAACAAGTTCCAGTAGTAGTTAAAACTGTTACAGATAAAGATAAGATGATTATGTCTATTATTGAAAATGTTCAGCGCGCAGATTTAAATTGCGTCGAAGAAGCGCTGGCCTATTTTCAATTAATGGATGACTTTAAATTAACCCAAGAAGAAGTGGCAAAAAAACTCGGGAAAGAGCGATCGTCTATTGCAAATTACTTGCGCATTTTAAAACTTCCCCGTGAAGTTATCGATATGCTACAAAGGGAACAGCTTTCTTTTGGACATGCCAAGATCTTGGCCGCCATGAAAGAAATTGATAAAACAGTACGAGTTGCAAATATTTGTGCGAGTAAAAACCTATCTGTTCGCGAACTAGAAGAACTGATAAAGAAAGTTAACCGGCCCGAAAAACTAAAAGAGGAAAATCGTAACCCGTTTTTAGAAGAAAAGGCCGATCAGTTACGCCAACAATTGGAGAAAAAAACAGGCTTTCATTTTGCGGTTACAACTAAAAAAAATGGCGCCGGACAACTAGTCATCAAATTTAGCAACGAGGCTGAATTTAACGATATATATCAATACATGATGAAACACTAGGCCAAACAGAGGAGAAAATGTTGTGGAACAAGGACATGGAGAAATTTCGGCCATTATTGAAGAAGGATGCAAGTTTGAAGGAAATTTATCTTTCAATGGGGTGGCCAGAATCGCAGGAATTGTAAACGGTAGCATTTTTTCAAATGATACCGTCATTATATCTGAGGGCGCTGTAATAAACGCAGACATTAATGCTAACGTCGTATTAATATCTGGAGTGGTGAAAGGAAATATTAAGGCCAGCTCACGAGTTGAAATCATAAAGCCGGCAAGATTTGAGGGCACACTTACCACCCCTAGCTTGATAGTAGAAGATGGAGTAATTTTTCATGGAACAACTAAGATGCGCGATAACAACACTCCGACCTCGACGCGAAATGTTTAGTTAAATAAGTAGATAAAAGCACTTGACGATATTTTGGCAAAAGATTATTTATTAAGAACTTATCTTTATCACTAGTTTCTCCTTTAATTACAAACGCTAATGTTTAAGGATGTATACTCTTATGGATGCGATAACACCTATCTTAAACAAACTGGGGCTTGACGCAACATTTTTTACACAGTTTGTAATTATCATTTTCTTATATGTTATTTTGCGTTTTATTTTCGTCGGTAAATTACAGTTTGTTCTAGAACAAAGGGAACAGCAAACAGGAAAAAAGCTACTAAATGCCGAGGAAAAATTCAAAAAGGCAAATGTTTTTGCGGAAGAGTTCACTAATAAAATTCAAGAGGCCCACGCAGATGCGCATGAAAAACTTTTTTTAAGAAAAAAAGAGATTGAGAAAAAGGCATCAGAAATAATTTTTGGAGCAGAAAATCGGGCAGAAAACGAGTTTGAGGCAAAAGTAAAAGAAATAAGAAAAGAATTTGATGCCAAGAAAAAAGGTCTAAGTAGCGATGTTGAAAAACTCTCAGAAGAGTTAATTAAAAAAATAACCTAGGGAAATGAGTTTTTTATGCAAAGAAACTTCATATTGATTATTTATACCTTATTGATCCAGGCGGCGGCATACGCTTCTTCTGCTTCAACAGAAGGGCACACTCCTTCTGCGGGGGACTTGAAGTGGAAATTTATTAGTTTTTTTATAGTTTTCTTTTTCGTTGGAAAATTTGCTAAAAAATTGATGAAAGAAAATTTTAGTAAAATGCACGAGATCATTAAGGCCAAATTTGATGAGGCGGAGACTAAGAATAAAGAAGCTGAATTGAAACTTAAAATGTTTGAAGAAAAGCTTGCCAACCTAAAAAATCATGTTCATCTAATACAGACAGACACAAATGAAAGTATCAAGCAAATTGATGAGAGAGTAGAGGTTGAAACAAAAGATAGATTGCACATAATCAAAAGAGAATTGGAAGCAAAACTGGCCTCAGAAAAAAGTTATTTAGAGAGAAAGATGAACCAAGAAATTATTGAAGAAGTGGTTGGAAAGGCCAAAGAGAAAATAGTAAGAGACGGAAATACTAAAGCAAAAGTTACACAAAAGTTAATGGCCGGAATTTAATATAACCCAAAATAATCGGGAATAAAGGTATGAGTACAATAATTGCCCCTAAATCATATGCTCAGGCAATAACTGATTTGGCCGAAAAAAATAAAATAGATCTTGTGTCTGATTTTGCACGGTTTAATGAAGCGCTAAATGGTAATTTAAAATTTGAGCAATTTTTATTCTTAGATGTTTTTACTATTGAAGAAAAAGCAACAGTTGTCAAAGAAGTTGCCCTAAAATTGTCTCTTTCAAAAATTTTCACGAATTTTTTATATTTTTTAATTGAAGAGAAACGTATCGGAATGTTGCCTTCGATCTACAAAGACGTTGTAGTGTTAGAAGATGATCGCAAGGGTTTTATGAGAGGAGTTATCGAAGGCAGTGAACAACAAATTAATGAAGCGGACAAAGAAAAACTTGTTGGTTATTTGAAGAAAAAATTAGGAAAAGATATTGAATTAACCTATCAGCAAAAAAATAGCGTAGCTGCTGGATATCGGGTTACCGTTGGTGATTTGCAGCTCGATGCTTCAATTGATAATCAATTGGAAAAATTAAAACACGAAGTTTTGAATTCGTAATCTATATAAGGGGTAAGCATGTCTATTAGACCGGAAGAAATCACAAGTATAATTAAAGATCGAATTGCAAATTTTGAAACCAGACTTCAAGTAGATGAAGTGGGTACTGTTCTCTCGGTAGGAGATGGTGTGGCCCGGGCCTTTGGACTGAAAAATGCCATGGCCGGGGAGTTGGTTGAATTTGCAACAGGAACCAAGGGAATGATTTTAAACCTTGAAACCAACAATGTTGGTATTGCTGTTTTGGGAGATGATCTACAGATTCGCGAAGGAACTTCGGTTAAACGAACAGAAAAAATCGTGGAAGTTCCTGTGGGTGCTGCATTACTAGGGCGAGTGGTTAATCCTTTGGGGGAGGCCATCGATGGATTGGGCGAAATTAAATCTAAAGAGACTCGACGGGTAGAAATTAAGGCCCCAGGTATTATTGCAAGAAAATCTGTTAAAGAACCACTACAAACAGGAATTAAGGCCATTGACTCCATGATTCCAATTGGCCGTGGCCAGCGAGAATTGATTATTGGAGATAGAAAAACGGGGAAGACTGCCATTATCGTTGATACTATTATCAATCAAAAGGGAAAAGATGTTGTTTGTATCTACGTTGCAGTTGGACAAAAACAATCGACGGTGCGCTTGGTTCAGCAAAAATTAAAAGATGCGGGAGCGTTGGATTACACTATTATTGTTTCCGCCACAGCATCACAGACTGCCCCGCTACAGTTTTTGGCCCCCTATTCTGGATGCACCATGGGTGAGTACTATCGAGACAACGGCAAGCATGCAGTTGTTTTTTACGATGACTTAACCAAGCAAGCACAGGCATATCGCCAAATGTCGCTTCTACTTCGACGTCCACCCGGACGTGAAGCGTTTCCAGGCGACGTTTTTTATCTACACTCAAGACTTCTAGAGCGTGCTGCAAAAATGTCAGATGAATTAGGAGGAGGATCTCTGACGGCGCTTCCTGTTATTGAAACACAAGAAGGTGACGTTTCTGCATATATTCCCACAAACGTTATTTCCATTACTGATGGACAAATTTTTCTTGAATCAGATCTTTTCAACTCAGGGGTTCGTCCTGCGGTCAACGTAGGTATTTCAGTTTCTCGAGTTGGTGGAAATGCGCAAGTAAAGATGATGAAAAAATTGGCCGGAACTTTGCGTCTAGATCTTGCACAATTTCGGGAGTTGGCCGCGTTTGCTGCTTTTGGTTCTGATTTAGATGCGTCAACTCAGCGGCAGCTTGCCAGGGGAGAGCGCTTGGTTGAACTTTTAAAACAAGGCCAATATGCTCCGTTAGATATTGTTGATCAGGTGTTGGCGTTGTTTGCTGCAACGAAAGGACACTTGGACTCTGTTCCAGTCAAACATATTTCGGAAGCAGAAAAAGATTTGATTGATCATTTTAAGGCCAAGCACGCAGATATTGTAAAGCAGTTGGATAAAGAGAAAGTTATTAGCGATGCTTTAGAAGTTAAAATTGTAGAAGTAATTAAGAACTTTTTGGCAACAAAAAAATACGCTTAACAGGTCATCGCAATGGCAAATGTAAAAGAGTTAAAAAAGAAAATCAAAAGCGTCAAAGGGACACTGAAGATCACTTCTGCCATGAAGCTGGTTTCTGCTGCCAAACTAAACCGCGCTCAACAAAATGTGCTAGGTGCCCGGCCTTATGCAAACGAACTTGAACGAACAATCAAGATTGTTTCTGCGTTGGTACAAAAATACCAGCATCCATTTTTGAGTGAAGCTGGTGAGAAGTCGGGGAAAGTTGCGCTGCTTGTAATATCTGCCAGTAAAGGACTTTGTGGTGGATATAATACGCAGTTGGCCAAGGCCGTAAAACATTTTGTGGAGGGAAGCAAGGAAGAGGTAGAGGTATACTATATTGGCACTAAGGTTAATGTTATTTTAGGTAATCTAGTTAAAGTTGTTAAAACCTTTGAATATGAAAAACTTGAGCCAACACTCACAGAAATTCAAAAGACGTGCAACGAACTTGCCGCACTTTTTGAGGAAAGCAAGGTTGAAAAAATCTATGTTGCCTATAATCTTTTCAAATCGGTTATAAGCTTTATTCCTACCATAAAGCAGGCACTTCCTATGACGCTAAGCACGGCAGATGCGGAGGAAGCAAAGAAAAATTTTCCGTTTGATTTTAAATATACACCAAACTCCAAAGAGATTTTGGATACTCTGATTCCGGAAGCATATTACAACAATATTTTCACCTGCGTATTGGACGCAATTGCCGCAGAGCATGGATCAAGAATGGCCGCAATGGATAATGCTTCCAATAACTGCAAAGAAGCAATTAGAACACTAACACTAAAAATGAATAAATTACGACAGTCTGCAATTACGACAGAATTGATCGAAGTTGTATCTGGCGCAGAGTCGTTAAAAGGTTAAGGAGTAAATAAAGATGGCAGAGAATACTGGTATTGTTACACAAGTTTTAGGAGCAGTTGTTGACGTAGAATTTCCTAATGGAAAAATTCCGGCGATTTACAACGCATTAAAAGTTACTAACAAAATGATCGACAAAGAACAGAATAATCTGACAATCGAAGTTGCGCAGCATTTAGGAAATAATGTCGTTCGCTGTATTGCCATGGATTCAACAGAAGGTTTGGCCCGTGGATTGAAAGTGTCAGACACCGGAGCGCCTATTCAAACTCCTGTTGGGCCAGAATGCTTGGGACGCATTATCAACGTTGTTGGTCAACCAGTAGATAATGCTGGCCCGATAAAGGCCAAAAAAACATATAGCATACACCGAGATCCTCCGACTTTTAAAAAACAATCAACGAAGAAAGAACCATTTTTTACTGGAATTAAAGTTGTTGACCTTTTGGCCCCTTATCTAAAGGGTGGAAAAATTGGCCTTTTCGGTGGAGCGGGAGTTGGTAAAACGGTTGTTATCATGGAGCTTATTAATAACATCGCAACTCATCATGGTGGATATTCGGTTTTTGCAGGAGTTGGAGAACGTACCCGTGAAGGAAATGATCTTTACCACGAGATGAAGGATTCTGGAGTTATTAATAAGGCCGCGCTCATTTTTGGCCAGATGAATGAGCCACCAGGAGCGCGCGCTCGAGTAGCGCTAACTGGCCTCTCGGTTGCCGAATATTTTCGAGATGAAGAACACCAAGATGTGTTGTTTTTCGTAGATAATATTTTCCGTTTTACGCAGGCAGGTTCTGAAGTTTCGGCAACACTCGGACGTATTCCTTCAGCGGTAGGTTATCAACCGACGCTGGGAACAGAGATGGGTGCAATGCAAGAGCGAATCACATCAACAGAAGATGGGTCAATAACTTCTATCCAGGCAATTTATGTTCCGGCCGACGATTATACAGATCCGGCACCGGCCACTACCTTTGCTCACTTAGATGCAACTACTGAACTTTCTCGCGCTATTTCGGAGTTGGGAATTTATCCAGCAGTGGATCCACTAACTTCTACTTCAACTATTTTGACTGCAGAAATTGTGGGAGAAGAACACTATAAAACAGCACGGGCCGTACAAGAAATTCTACAACGCTACAAGGAGCTGACAGATATTATTGCCATTTTGGGAATGGATGAGTTGTCTGAAGAAGATAAGAAAATTGTTGCTCGTGCTCGAAAAATTCAGAAATTTTTGTCGCAGCCGTTCTTTGTTGCGGAGCAATTTACTGGCCTTCCTGGACAATTTGTTAAAATCGAAGATACCATTGCTGGATTTAAGTCTATCTTAGATGGGAAGTGTGATGACGTTCCTGAGCAGGCCTTCTATATGGTTGGAAATTTGGAAATGGTTTATGAAAAGGCCAAAACTCTTAAGTAATAAGTAGAGTGTTTGTTTGGCCATTTGGTTTAGTTTAGTTTAGTTTGATTTGATTTGTAGATTTAAGGTGGGATAGAAAAATGAGTTTTTTTTCAGTAGATGTGCTTACACCGTCATCCGTTATCGCCAAAGGTTTACCTGCAGAATCATTACTGGTACAGACTGTTCGTGGACAAATTAATATTTTGCCCCATCATACTCACGTTATTGAAAAATTAGATACTGGACTGGTCTCGCTTATTAACGCAGGCAAGCAAGAAGATTTTATTGTCACCACAGGAATTTGTAAATTGCTAGACAATAAGGTTGTTATTTTGGCCAATGTGGCAGAGCGGCCAGAGAAAGTGGATATGGAGCGCGCTAAGCGAGCACTAGAGAAGGCAAAGAAAAAAATTACTGGTTCGGAAAATTTAACTTACGATGAATTTATCAAGTATCAAAGAAAGGTTGATCGTGCGGAAATAAGAATTAAGATGGCATTACGAGGAAACTAGTAATTGCGGTGACTTTTCCCAATAAGTTTTCAAAAGCTATAGACAAATTTAGCCGTCTAAGTTCTCTTCTGAAGAAGAAAGATAGCTGCATTTTTCTTTAGCCTTAATATCAAAGGTTTCAGTGTTTAACTCAATTTCAGCAGGACAATCCACTGAAATACGCCTTACTAGGTTAAGTAAATTATTATAAGAAATGGCATTCAGTGGTATTAAATTGCTGCGATAGGAGCCTGAAGAATTTTGATAGGCAAATTCATGCGAAGCTGCCATTACAATAAGACGAACATTGCCGTTAGTATCTAGCGCTAAAAGGTTTCCGCGATTATCTATACTTCTTTCAATAACCGTAAGGCCCACAAGCTTATCGGAACTTGGCCTGTCAATAGTAACGGTGGCGGCAAAAGAACTAGAAATAACAAAATAAAATGATAAAAAAAAGAAAAGTGATAATCTCATATAATTCTCCAGAAAAAATAAATGTCTCCAAGAACCGATTGTCCAATCATCGTCTGATGATGGCGCCGAAAATTGTTACTTAAAGGATAATCAAAATTTTCAATTGAAAATAGATTCTTGAAATTTTTACAAGAAATAAATAATAATTGTCCAATAGTTGGACATCTGCATAGCATATCTGGCCGTAAAAAATTCAAAAAAATTTTCTATGATTGCAATTTGAAAAAAATGCGATAAAAATAACAAGAAGAAAAGATGATATCAACAACGAGGAACTTATGAAAAAAATCACTATTTTATTAGTTACTATTTTTGTTTTAAGCGCACTTTTTGCGACAGAGCAACAACTTCTTTTGGATGCAGCTTGCAAAATAAGCTGTGTAGTAAATATTTCAGAAGTTGATAATGATCAAGGATCTCCTTCTTATGTTCGAGAATATAGAGATTTTTATGTAAATTTTCTTGGACTAACGCGGGCAGAGATTGAAGAAAAAACTACGAGTGTTGCTCTTGCTGAAATTTGTCAAGAAAAGTTTGGGATTGCTGATTCGTCGGGAAGAAGAGATTGTTGGTATGTAAAACATTAGTGAGGGGCAATATCTCTTAAAACATTCTAGCATATAATCAAAAAAGTCGACTATTTAGTGAGTACTCTATGCTGACTACTCACAATCTATCTAGGCAAACTCTTTAATACTTGAAAAAAATTTGTGATGAAGGAAGATATAGATTATGTCTAGGAGAAGATTATCTCTTTGGTGTCTCTTTATATGCTCCCTTTTGGTGGCCAGTGCTGCCGTTTATAGCTCAATTTTTTACCAAAAAATGTTAATAGATAGAACTGTAATAATTAAGAAGACGACGCTTCCTAGCATTGCCATAAAAATACCTAAGTTTAAAATTGTTGCAGAAGAGGTGAAGACAGTTGCCGCGACAGTTGTTCCCACAACATTTACTACGCCCAAAGCAAAGACAAAAAGAAGTATAAATATTGCCGGAGAAAGCAAGTGGAAGATGGAGACGATCAAAGAGCTTCAACTGCCACTGCCAGAGATAGAAGAGAAGTTGAGTGAAAATAAAATTGTGGCCAGAGCACATTTAGCAAATGAAATAGATGATGAAGAAAAATTTCAAGTTAGAATAGTGCCCGGGACTATTGACTCTCCACAGTCACCGATAAGTTGGGCAAAATTTTTTAACGGAATAAAAATCGAAGAGACTGCAGTGGCGGAGAAGGCAAAAGAAAAAGAAGCAGCTCATATTACGATGGAAGAAGAGAAAAATGCCCCCAAAGAAATTTTGCTAAGTGATAGTGTTGTTGCGCAAAGCTCGGCAATTGAGCGAGAGGAAAAAACAGATTCAACATATGAATCGTTGTCTTTAGAAAAAGAAATATTAGCTCCGGCCGGTCCTATAGAACCAGAACAGGAAGTGGTGCCGACGAAGGCAGAAGCGTTGAGTACTCAAATGGTGATTACTCAACAGGAAGCTGCCAAAACAGAAGTAGCGGTGACAAAAAAAGAAGGAACACTATCCAAGACAGTTCTGTCTGCGATTAAGCGTTCTCAGAAAGAGATGGTGAGTAATCAAGTAGCTATTGCTCGGGCAGAAAAGGTGGCAGCGTCAATGCCGACAGTGGTGAGTAGTCAAAAAGATGAGTATCCGTTGGCAAAATCAAAAAGCAAAGAAAAGAAAGACAAAGAAAAGAAAGACAGACAAGGGGCGGTCGGTTTTTTACCAGAGGTAGAAGAAGATGAAGAAGAAATAAAAATAAACGCATCATTTTCTTTGCGACTTTGGGGAGTAGAGGCGGAAGGAAAAAAATCAACAGTCTCCGGATTTGAATTTAGAAAATTGGTAGATCAGGAGGCAATAAGCGATGATGCTGGGGCGATAAATATTGATTATATTATTCATGGTGGGCATGGACAGATAAACGGCCTAATTGTTCCTCCTTCTGAATATTTGCCGATATACTCCTCATTTGCTATAGCGCAAAGTCGTGCGGCCGAATACAGTGTGCCCGTTTTTTCTCAAGAATATTTTTCAACGCTATTGGCCCACGATCAGTTGATAGACAGTGGAGCACATTTACTTGTAGAATTGGCGGACAATGTTCTCGATGTTGCAATAGATAGCAAGAGTGAGAAAGAGATATTTTTTGATGAAAGTTTCATCAGATGTGACCAAGATCGAGCGGCATACAAGCTGTTTATTAACGTTGTTCCTGGAAATACAGGAGCAGAGTTTAGCTTAGCGCAAGGGGGACAGGTCCAAAAGGTTCTGTTTGTGGATCGTGAGGCACTTACTTACGATTATTCGGAAATTTTAGAGAGTGAAGCTGTTAATTTTTCGCTTTATCGAAAAGAATTGTTGGGAGAAAAACTCAGAGAACTAAATATCGATGCCAGACAATTGAGGTACTTTGGTACAAATAAGGAGGCCTATCAGTTGGCCAACAACTTCTATGAAATAACAATTCCTCAAATGCCAGTTGGTTTTAATCGTTATGTGGAATTTGCACAGGAGGAAGATAACAACTCTGAGGTAGCAACTTTTTTAAACGTGGGAACTGGGGGGCAAATTGCAGTACCGAGTGCGGAATTTCGAGACGAAATAATTAAAGTTACTGGGATAAATTCACTCGATGGACGCTGTTTGATCCAGGTAGATTTTCCTAAGTTAGTAATGTCCTTTAAAGTAGAAGGATTGTCGGCCAGGGGGGCTATGTCTTTTAAAACGATGTTTTTAGATAATGATGGGGTGTGGGGAGAAGAAGTAATTGAAAATAGCAGAAGTGCTTTTTTATTAGGCGATGATCTTGGAATATTAAATATAAGTGTTAAGTATGAAGATGGTAGCGAGGATTTAATTCAATCATATTGCTCCGAAAATACCCATATTATTGAAACACTCTAAAATTATTTTGTAACACACCGCTTTTTGCCTACAAGTTTCGGCCAATTGAGAGGAAGAATTTCTTTAATTTGAATGTCAGATAATCGCAAAAATCGCTTGTCAGTAAGAGAGGTTTTACTAAAAAAGATAGTTCCACGCGGATATGATTGTTCCAAATGAAAAAGATGATTATTGGCCAAGTTGTATAATTTGCGCTCCTCTTGTCGACTAACAATCTCGATGGTTTTTTTGGGAATAAAATTACATAAAGATAGATAAGCTGCAAAAACCTCTGGCCCGTTGTCTAAAGAAGTAATTGCCATTGCTGGATCAATGGATGAGGCCAAATCAGGAAAAAAAATGGCATGATTAAATAGTACATGTGCCATTGCCAAAAATTCAGAAAAATAGTTTTGAGAAGCAAAACCAATTTGTGGATTATTATATTTATCAAAAAGATGTTCCAACGTTTGCTGTTGTACAGGAATGCGCTTCTTGGCACGAATGATATGGTCAGGGCCTACGTTGTATGCGGTGATAGCAAATTCCCAGCGCCTAAACATTTTAAAGTTTTGTTTTAAAAGATGAATTCCGGCAATAGTAGAGAGGATAGGATTTAAACGGCCATCTTCGCGTTCACTAATGGGTAAAAAAGATTTTCCTGTCTGTTTAATAAATTGCCAAGGCCCGATTGCCGAGGCACGAGAAACGGCAGAAGTATTAAAACTAGATTCGACAAAAGGGATCGCCAATAATTCTCGAGGTGCTTCCATTAAAAAAAAAAGTCTCGAAAGGGTTGAGTAAAAGGGGGCCATTCGTTCAATGGCAGAGTACACGCTATCGCGCTGGCCAGACTGTGCTCGAACTCTTTCAATTAAAGAATTAACAAATTGGCGCTTATCTTTTTGTGTTTTCGGAACAGCAATATTAAAACGCAAAAGATCGGTGGCAAGCTTGGCCGATACGGGATTTGTCCGTGGATTTGTTAAATAAAAGGGGATGGCCAATTTAATTTCTTTAATTCTGTCTTGCACCAACTGTTCTTGTAAATCATAGCGAACAAAGCGATTAAGAACGGAGTCGTGCAACCCAGTAAAGTTAAGAGCATCATAAATTATTTGGTGCAAGTCGCGGTCATGAATAACGACCTGTTCGGGTGAGTATGTCGAATAAATATCAAACCAAAATTTAACACTAGAAATTAAATATGCTGGAACTTGAAATGCCGGGTCGATTTTTTGCTTTGTGACATCTAAAATTTCTAAAAAATGAGATGATGGTGAAATGGGGGCCGGGGGACTTTTGCGTAACTTTTCATCATAAAACATTTTCTCAACAATTACTTCTTCGTTTAAAAAAATATTTTCGGGTAAAAGACCAAAGGAAGATGAAAGAATAAAAAAAGAAAAAAAGATTAATTTTTCCATTCTAAATCTTTAAAAACTTCGAAGGTTCTTTCATAGGCGGTAGTAACAATTTCAGAGGTACTTTGAGGATTTAGAGAGAAAGAGTTGCGAAAGAAAAATTTAAAATCTTCATGACGAGGGAAAATATCTATTAAACGAACATTGGGATTAAAATCTAGTTTTCTTTCTAAAATAGTAAGCAGTTGTTTGCGATGGCCTTCGTCAATATTGTTATTTTTCATAAATTCTGAAACAGTATCCAAAATTTCACGAGATTGAGAAATTTTAGAGCGGGATGCTAGAATTTTCTTTTGGATCATTAAGTAGATTGATTGCAGTAAAATGGCCGGTAATCCATAATTGATCAAGGAGCCAATTTCGTCATGGTAGTGATAAGGAGTATGAGTCCAGGAACTGATAATAAAATCACAGCGATTATCAATTGCCACATGACTAGAAAGTGTTTCTCGTATTTCGCCGTCAATATAATAATCGGTTTGTCCGGTTTGTCGATTTTGTACAGGGTAAGGTGAATAAACCGGCGGAACACTCATGCTGGCAGCAATGGATTCGGAAACGGGAATTTGGGTGTAATAAGCGGCAGTGGGATCATTAATCGGTGCGGGATAATTATACTTGCTGAAAATCACCTTGCGAGAATGATCTAGTTGTGTTGCCACCACAAACATGTCGGCAGCATAATCCTCAAAGCGATCGGAGATGATAACATGATCATTAATGTATTGATGTAGTCCTTGGGTGGAAAAAAAACCGGAAATGCTCGTAAAGGGCCGGATGAGATGGTTGGTAAAAAAAGGCCAATCCTCAAAAAGATCGCTACCTTTAATTTTTAAAGGGCGCTTTTTGGGACGGCGCAGGCCAAACATTTCCTTGTAGGAAATAGGACGCAAGCGATTTTTTTTTCTTAAAATAGTTGATTCAATAATTTCCAATGGGAGATAACCGCAGGCAAAATATAAATTAATAAGAGAGCCGGCACTAGAGCCTACGTAGGTGGAAATTTCATAGTCAGGATTGGCCGGAGAATTATTGTGCTTGAAAACAAAGCCCATTTCGTTTAAAGCAAGAGCAACCCCTAGATGCCAAGCAGATGCCTTAACCACACCGCCGGAAAGAACGATGGCCGTCCTTTTATTTTTAAATGGAGATATGTCGACCGCCGGTATTACCATTTGTCACTTAATCACTTTGATTAATTTTGATTAATCACATTTAATTATCTATAATCTTTATGACTACTCGCAATTATTATGGATAATAATAGCAGGAGTTGCATAAAAATTAAAAGAGGTATTTCAAAAATGATGCAGGGACAAGGTCAAGGAAGATGGCTGTCGATTTTAGAGTATGCCGGGTATCGTAAAATTTCTATCTCTACGATTCGTCGTTACATAAAAGACAAACGAGTTAAGGTGGAAGAACGTAGTGGTAAATATTTTATCTGGGTAGAAAAATATTTGGAAAATGAACTGCGGCCAATCTTAACAAACGACAATTTAGCAAAAGATGAAATGGAGCAGCTTCGCAAAGAAAACCAACTATTAAAAGAAGAGTTGGAAGATTTGCGCATGTTACTTAAAATATATGAAAGAGAGCGCTTTGATCGAATGGATTCTCGGAGCAATAAAGAGATATCTCCTCCGGAGATTCCACTAGCGTAATATGGAAAAGCAATTTTTAGTGGTGAAAAAATGGCCAGTTTTAAAGTAATAGTTTTTTTGATGATGGCCGGCTGGAGCGTCGCCTTTGCGCGAGTTGCCACCAACAATATGCGCCATTGCATGATTTTACCTATCACGGATAATGTTGAGGGTGCCATTTCCTACCAAGTACATGAAGAAGTTGAAAAATATCTTAAAGAAAGTCGTTGGTGCTACTATCGTTATAATTCGGAAATATTGAGTATTTTACAAAATTATAGAAAAAAACTTTCAGAATATATTATCAATAAAGAGGTGCTGCGACTTATCGCTGAGAAAAGTCGTGCCGGATCTCTTCTCTATGTAACCCTTAATGCTAGTGCCAAGGGAGTAGATGTTGGGGTTACTGTTTTTGGAGAAAGCGGGGAAGATATATATTTCAAAGAGTCAACACAGTTGAATGTAAAAGATACTTCAATTATATCTCAGACAGTTATGAACTGGCTGGATCTATATTCGAAAACAATTCCCTATTCTGGATCAGTTATGGGAATGTCAGGGGATCGTTTTACTGTGGATGTCGGCAGAGATGCAGGAGTATTGGCCGGTAATGGCCTGGAAATAGTGCGGCCAGTAAAGATAAAAAGGCATCCGCTATTAAAAGAAATTGTAGAGTGGGATGTTGAACGAATCGCTCAAGCAAAAATTACGGATGTTACGGAAGGACAGGCCCAGGCAGTTATTACTGTTCGATATGATGGTAAATCGATGGAAGCGGGTGATTGGGTTAGAGTAAATAGTAGTGAAGTGCAAAAAGAAGAAGAAGCAGAGTTTATAAAAAAACAAGATGTAACCTACGGGAAGATTGGCTCTTTAAGTATGGCCTTGCATGGATCGCTATTGGCCAATAAAGTTATATTAGATCAATCAACCACAAAAAATGTGAGCTCATTCGGAGCAGGAGTAAGCGGCCAAGGAGAAATGTGGTTAACGCGAAATATTATTGGCGTTTTGGCGGTGAGTAGAAAATTTGCCACCGCACCGAGCGGTGCCGGAAGCTTTATTTTAAAAGGCGGATATCGTTTTCTTCCCTTGGGTTTTTTCTTTGGCCCTCAGGTTGATGCTTATTTAGGTTATGGGCAGTATGCATATACAATTGATACTGATGCGGCAAAGGGATTTGTCGGGAGTACATATGGTGGCCTGCTTTTAGGAACAAAAGTTAATGTACCTGTCTATCAGGGAATTCGTGCTTTTGTTGGTTTAGATTTTATCTTTTCGCCATCGTATCAAGAAGATGTAGTAGTCCATGGGACTGCCGATGCGACGTCACATTATGTAATTGATGTCGGAGGAAGTTATGCTTACGGCCCAACTATTTTGCTAGACCTTTCAATTTTAATGCAATCAAGCAGCGCTAACTTTAAAGATCCAGCAAAAAAAATTACACTCAGTGACACTTCGCTAAAACTTGGTTTCACAATAAACTTTTGATTAAAATCAGTAATCAATATCACAGACCAAAAAATAAATAGGTGGAGAAAAAATCGATGAAGAAAGAAGAGGACTTGGCCCAGCAAATTTTGCATCATAAAATTTGTTATTATCAAGGTACCCCAGAAATTTCTGATGAGGACTATGATCGCCTAGAAGAGGAGTTGCGAAAAATTGCGCCAGGGCACCATGTTTTACAAATGATAGGATCTGGCAGTATGGGTGGAGAAAAGGTCGCACATGAAAAGAAAATGCTCTCTCTTGCAAAAAGCTATGAACTTTCGGAATTAAAGGCCTGGGCGCTAGATCATGAGTTGCTTAGTATGCACAAAATTGATGGCGTTAGTTGTTCACTTATATACGAAAATGGAAAATTAAAACGTGCTAAAACTAGAGGAGATGGCGCATTTGGAGAGGACATTACGGCCAAAGTACTCTGGATGAAAAGCATACCAAAAGAAGTGCGCAATACTTCCAGGTTTGAGGTTAGAGGAGAGCTATGTTGTTTTGAAGAAAATTTTTTTCACCTCTCTAATGAGATGGAACAAAAAAAACTAGAAAGGCCAACATCACAAAGAAATATTGTGGCGGGCCTAATTTCTCGTAAAGATAATCTAGAATTAAATCGATATATAAATTTTTGGGCCTTTGATTATATTACCGATGAAAACTTATATAAGTTGGAAATAGAGAAATTTCATCAACTAGAAAAGCTTGGGTTTGCTGTGGTAGAAGTTAAAAAACATCATAATTTTCAGGGAGTAGAAGAGAGTATTAATGAGGCAGAGAAGTTTATGAGTGATGGCCACTATCAAATTGATGGCCTGGTTTTTGTATATAATCAGTTGGCGCAACATCAGAAGTTAGGAGAAACGGCACACCATCCACGATATAAAATGGCCTTTAAATTTCGAGGCGACTCAAAGCAAACAGTTATTGAAGACATTGAGTGGGGCGTTTCCCGTAATGGAATATTAACGCCGGTAGCGTTGGTGCGGCCAGTTGAGTTAAGTGGGGCCATGATCTCACGAGTTACTCTGCACAATTTTGGCGTGGTTAATAGCTATAAATTAAAACAAGGAGACGAGATAGAAATTATTAGATCAGGAGAAGTTATTCCTAAGTTTTTGTCAGTAATTAAATCCTCAGAGAGCAAAATTAAAATTCCGCAGCAATGCCCTGTCTGTAAATCCTCTGTTAAGATTGAAGAAATAAGATTGTATTGCACTAACCCTAATTGCGTTGGAAGAGCACGCGAAAATATTTTAAATTTTGTGCAAAAAATTGGCATAGAGGATCTTTCTTTTAAACGATTGGATCAATTAATAGAGTATGGAGCATTGACTTCAATAAGCGATCTCTATCGTCTTAGTGTCGATGATCTTTTTGCTTCCTTCAAAAAAGAAGGGTCTGCTGCAAAAAATGATGAAAAAAAGTTGGCCAATAAAATTTATAAAAGTATTCAATCTTCTAAAAACATAGGCATTATCCCCTTTTTTATCTCTTTGGGAATTTCTGGTGGCGCGGCCAACAAATGTGAAAAAATTGTAAAAAATGGAATAAACACCATCGAAAAAATTAAAGAATTAACCGTTGATAAATTATTAACAATTGACTCCTTTGCAGAAAAATCTGCGACAGATTTTATACAATCACTACAAGAAAAAATTCCTCTAATAGATGAATTAGTTGGGCTAGGTTTTGTTATAAAAGATGAAGGCCGTACGCCAGATAGACTAAAAATTGAAAGTGCATTATTTGCGGGGAAAAGTTTTTGCATAACGGGGGCCCTGAGTGTTGGCCGTGATCTGATAGAAGAACAAATTAAAAAAAATGGAGGAGTGGTTGTTTCTTCGGTTTCTAAAAAAACCAATTATCTTCTTACTAATGAAACAGAATCATCTTCCTCGAAATTTAAAAAGGCCAAAGAATTACAGATTCCAATTGTAAGTGAAGAATGGCTAAACGAAAAATTAAAAAAAACTAATTAACCTAAGGAAAATGAGATGGCCAAAAAATCACAATCACTTTTCATCTGTCAAAATTGTTCATATCAAACAACGAAATGGATGGGGCGTTGTCCAGAATGTGGGGAGTGGAATAGTTTTGAAGAGTCAGTTGAAAGCAATAGTTTGAGCGCAACTCAAACAGTAAGTGGTCGAGCGGTAGCATCATCTCCGCAAAAAGTTAAAGATATAGATTCAGTGCAATTTGATCGAATTGCAACTGGAATTAATGAGTTTGATCGAGTTGTAGGAGGAGGACTAACCCGAGGATCGCTGACACTTATTGGAGGGGAACCCGGAGTGGGTAAATCAACACTACTTACGGCAGTTTTAGGAAAAATTAGCAACATAGTAAAAAATAATATTTTATATGTAAGCGGGGAAGAGTCTGCTTCACAAGTAGCAGATCGGGCCAAGCGAATTGGGATTAATCAAGAAAATGTATATGTTTTGCATGAAACACTTTGGCAAAACATTTTAGCACATATGAAAGCGATGCGGCCGGAGTGTGTGGTAATCGACTCCATTCAAACTACTGTCTCCGGAGATTTACAATCGCCTCCTGGCACAGTTTCGCAAATTAGAGAAGTAACTTATGAGTTAATGAATTATGTTAAGGCCAATGGGGTTACATGTTTTATCATTGGACATATAACCAAAGATGGTGCCATCGCCGGGCCCAAAATTTTAGAGCATATGGTAGATACGGTAATCTACTTTGAAGGGGATCAGTTTGGCCATTATCGGCTTCTGCGCTCAATCAAAAATCGTTTTGGAAATACAAATGAAGTGGGTATTTTTGAGATGAGTGATCGTGGCCTTCTAGAAGTTAACAATCCTTCACAATATTTTTTAGATGAAAGATTAAGCGGTTCTTATGGCCGCTCACTCACTTGTATTCTAGAAGGAAGTCGCTGTCTATTTGTAGAAATTCAGGCCTTAGTGGTAGAAAATAAATTTGGCAATGGCCGGCGTACTACACAAGGCATAGATCAAAATCGTCTCTCAATGTTAGTAGCGGTAATTGAAAAATATTTTGGAATTCCCTTGGGCCTTAACGATATATATCTCAATGTGGTTGGTGGAATTCGTCTTGATTCACGAGAGTCAGACTTAAGTGTTATTGCTTCGCTTCTAAGTTCTTTTCGGGGTAATCCAATTGCTGATGATACGGTTTTCATTGGAGAAATTGGCCTAACCGGAGAGGTTCGAAGTGTACCGCGGATTGAACAACGCCTAAAAGAGATTTCGCAGTTAAATTATAAACGAGTTATTACTTCCTATAAAGCTGCCAAACAGTTTGAGGGGAAATTCTCAGTGGAGATTTTAGGCATTCGCCGTGCCCAGGAAATCGATAAGTTGCTATAAGTCTTATTAGTCTGCTTAGGATATCCACTTCTCAATATTACTTAAAAATTGATCAAACGGAATTATATGGATGTTATTAAGTTTGAGTAAACGATTTCCGCGGTAGAGAATATAACTTCTGGTTGGAATTGAATTAATTTTGTCAAAGGCCTCAAGAGGTAAAACCCATTCATCGCGTGCTTTCTCTCCCCATTTAATTTCGATTGCAAAAACTTGCTTTTTTGCCTTAATAATCAAATCAACTTCTGTCTTGTAATCATCTCTGTAATAAAAAAGCTCCAACTCTTTTTTAAAATAAGAGTTGAAATGTATTAATTGCAAAATGATCCATTGTTCAAAAAGATGGCCCAGTTGTTGCTCGGTCATCTTGTCTTCAGCAATTTTTAAAATACCATTTCTAACGCCCAAGTCGAAAAAATATATTTTCTCTTTTTGTACTGCCTTTCTTACTGACTTAACTTTTGTGTATCCGGGAATTTTGTGAATGATAAGTGTTTCATAAAGAATATCAACATATCGTCGTAAACTCTCCTTGGGAATTTCTGAATCAGAGGCCAATGATGAATAATTAATTTCGTGGCCGGATGCAGAGGCCAAAACATCAAGGAATCGACTAAAGGTTGATAAGTTCCTCGCTAAGGCCTCTGCCTGAATTTCTTCACGTAAATATATCTCAATGTATTCTTTTAATAATTCTGGGCCATAAGTGTTCAGGTATACCTCGGGTAGTCCTCCGATTTGAAGTGATTTGAGAAGATTGAATTTTTCGCCAAGCTCCCAAAAGGTTAGCGGAAATAGGCGGTAAGAAAAAATTCTTCCAGGCAAAAGATTAATCTCTTTTTTCTTAAGCTTTCGTGCGGAAGAGCCACTAATACAAAAGATTAAATCTTTTTGTTCATCAATTAAGGCCTGCACAGTATTAATCAAAGATGGTATGCGCTGAATTTCATCAATAAAAACAAGCGATCCAGCATTAAGTGGTGCAACAATTTTTTCGATTAAAGAAGGGTCTTTTAAATGAGAAAGAAACTCGGACTGCTTTGCCAAATTAATTTCAATTGCCGGGTGCAAATTTCTTATAAGGGTGCTCTTGCCCACCTGCCGTGGGCCAAGCAAAAGGATACTTTTGCCAAGGTTGAATTTCTCAGAAATTTTGTTTTCCAACTGCCGAATAATATTTTTCATCTACGTATTATGGCCCATGTTGTGGGCCATAATCAAGCTTTTTGGCCCACAGCGTGGGCCAAAATCCGACTAAGAAAAAGAGTGGATCAACAAACATGAAACGAAAGGCAGGTCTTTTTACTCGGGAATTTCTTCGATAAAAATAACTTGGTTATCAATTCCAAAAACAATTCCAATTCTTCCATCAACCTTTGCCGTTCCCCCACCTATTCGCTTTAAAGCACAATTACTTACGGTAAAAATTGCAATTCGTGCATTTGGATTCCAACTACTTTCTTCAAGAGAAAGAGGGCCGGTAAATGATCTAATGTATGCATTTTCACAATCTTTGCGAAAAAGACTGCCGGTTAATTCTGCCACACCGGTATCATTTATTCGGATAACATTTTTTCCGTCCTCAGAGCGAAAAACCTTATTATAAAAATCTTGTAATGTGAGTTGCTTCGCATCTGCAAAAGCAAAGTTACCAATTGATGCTAAACAAAGTAATAAAAATATTTTCTTCATAGTGCCTCCAAAAAATATGCGATGGTTATCATCACATTCCTCTATGAGTGGATTTTACGATATGAACCCAAAAAAGGGGTGAAATATTTTTATTTTCCCGAAAATTACATATTGGTGTCAATTTATTGTACAGTGATTTGCGATTGTAATAGTGCTGCCAGAAAGTTACTTGATAAATAGAGATATGTTTTTTTGTCACTAAAAGAGGTCATTAAAGATTTCAGAAATTGTTCGTTTTCGTGGATCAGTAATAATTCGTGACATGATGTCGCTTTCTTCAAAAATTCCACAGAAGTTTTCTGCACGTGCGCCGCTTGCAAAAACTGGAGACATAAGCGCCGTCGAGCGATAAAGAACATTTTTACCTTTTAAATCAAACTCCGCCCACTCCTTTCCTTCCGTTGGAAATTCAAATGGACGAGGACCAGAGGAGGTGACGAGAAGTAGAATCTCATCATCTTTTTTTATTAAGTTGTTAAAATATGCCACGACGGAATCGAGTTCCATCAGAATCTCTTTGGCCTGGACAATGTTTTTTTCGGCTAGGGCCTTTTGATAGTTAAAATCACGGACGATGAACAAAAAGCGCTCCTTGGGCCGAGTCACAAAACGGTTATAAACCGAATTAATATTCTCTAAAACGCTGGAGTAGCAATTATTTCCCTTACATGACTTATCAAAATAAACGGAAGGAGTAGAAAAAATAGTTTTCTCCAAAGAGTGAAAAGTCTTGGTTTCAAGAGAAGGCGCCTCCATCATTTCCCAGAAAAAAAGGGAAGAGGCAAATCCACTTTCATTAGCGGCAGAACACTTTGTGAGATCAGAGTATAGATTGCTTTCACTAGAAGTTTCAAAAATACCTGCTCGCATTCCGCTATCACTGGCGCGTAAGTATTTCCACAAAGGCCCTAACTTGTAGTCTTCACAATTTCCGTTGATAAGGCCTTTACCAACCATTTGTGCCAAAAAACCATCACGTGCCGAAGGACGAACTTTAAGTAAATTATAATTCCAGGCCTTACCAAAACAGAGCATTGATTCCATGTTAGTTAGTGCAATTGCCTCGGCACTAGAAAAACGCAGCATTGCCAATTGCTCTTCGGCCAGTCCGGCAATCTGAATCCAGATTATTTTGCTCGGTCTTTGGCCAAAGAGGTGATCTTTGCGACTGATTGTCTTGCTGGTGCCACAACCAAAAAGAAATAACAGCGCAAAGAGATATAATATTTTGGCAGCAATAGAGATCATATTATAACTCTCCTCTAACGGTATCCTTTAATATTTTCATAGTAGATAATCTATCCTATTCTATTCTGACAACAATAACAAATCAATCAAGTGCTAAAAGGAAGGAGCAAATTGATGGAGACAAATTTCGAAGTTGCGACCAGAGAAATATTATGGATGATTCCCTCATATTTTTCTTATCTAATGTATTTTCTTTTTTTGGCGGCACTTGCTTATTTAATTATACAACTTAGAAAAAAAATCAGACTTGCACTTGCTACGCCCGAAGGTGTGGCGATAAATTTTGGCCAACTTGTTCCCACAAAACTAAACTGGGGGGCCTTTTTTGAAACCATATTCGCTCAAGGAAAAGTTAATCGCAAAACAGTGGTGGCCTTTTTTCATGGATTTATTTTTTTTAGTTTTTTAGTTTTGATTTTTGCCACTATTCTAGTTGGGATTCATGCTGACACTCCATGGAAAATATTTCAAGGAACACTATACAAGCTAGTTTCTTTCTGGGCCGATTGGGCCGCGATATTTATTGTTGCCGGTGTAATAATGGCCTTTTGTCGTAGATATATTTCAAGGCCGGATTATCTGCAGGCCACCAATCCGAAGCGAGAAATTTTCATGTATTTTATGCTTCTAAATCTGGCCGTTATTGGACTTTTACTGGAGGCCATCCGTATTAATCAAACGGGAATGATGTGGGGAGATTCTATTTGGTCTCCTGTGGGGTATTTCATTGCGGCACTGATTGGCCCATTGGACGGTAAAGAGAATATTGTCATTACGATTTATCGTGTTTTGTGGATGGAACATATGCTCTCAACAATGTTGTTTCTTGCCTTTTTGCCCTGTACTAAATTTTTTCATACGTTGCTGGCACCCTTTAACGCATTGATTACCCCGTCACGACAAGGCGCCATTCTTTTGCCAATGAATTTTGAAAATGAAAACGCAGAAACTTTTGGCCTAGGAAAAGTTTCAGAGCTAACTGTCAAAAATCGTATTGACACAATTTCTTGTGTAGAATGTGGCAGATGTACCATGGCCTGTCCGGCCAATCGTGCAGGAAAAAATTTAAATCCCAAAACGATCATAACTAAATTAAGAGATTTTTCAGAGAGAAGCCATGCAGAAAAGCTGACAGGAGAATTGTGGGGAGAGAGTCCACTTTATGCTTTTTCCGAGTTGGATGCATGCACAACATGTGGTGCTTGTATGGAAGGATGTCCAATGTCCATTGAGCATGTGAAAATAATTATGGAGTCCCGACGTTATAAAACATTAACCCTGGCAGAAATTCCGCCTTCGGCCGGGGATGCAACCAATAAAATAAAAAACAACAGTAATCCCTGGGGAATTGCCCAGCATGATCGCTTTAATTGGGCCGCAGGCCTTAATCTGCCAATAATTAATGAAGGTCAAAAAGTGGATTACCTATATTTTATTGGCTGTGCAGGATCTTACGATGCAGCAAATCAAAAGGTAGTAAAAGATACCATTAAACTTTTTCAGGAGGCCAAGGTTAGTTTCGCCTTATTAGGTGGTGCGGAAAAGTGTTGCGGAGATCCCATAAGGCGTTTTGGAGATGAGTATAGCTTTTTAGAAATTGCCCAAGAAAATATTGCAACATTCTCGCGCTATAAATTTGATGCCATTGTTATGCATTGTCCTCACTGTATGCACACCATCGGAAAGGAGTATGCAAAGTTTGAAGGTGGAATTTTTAAAACTATTCACCATAGTGAACTTTTAGAAATGTTATTGGCGCAGGGGAAGTTATCACCCAAAAATGCCATAGCGGAAAAAGTTACTTTTCATGATCCTTGTTATATCGGACGCCACGATGGCAACTATCATAGTGTGCGCAATATTCTAAAAAAGATAAAAGGTGTTAAGCTTACAGAGATGAAGGCCGTTAAAGAAGAGGCCTTCTGTTGCGGCATGGGTGGAGGAAATATGTGGTACGAGCTTCCAGAAGGAGAACATCTTGTTAATGGCCGTTTGCGCGAAGTGGGGGAAACTAAGTGTAATAAGCTTATAACTGCGTGTTCATATTGCTTGATAAATTTTAATTCCAGCAAAAATCATGTTAGTGAAACAGGAAATATAGAAATTGAAGATATTGCATCGCTTTTGGCAAAGTCGGTTTTTTAATTTACTGTTAATTCCGACACTGTTGTGGGGGCCACCGGCGTGGGGGCAAATATCTGGCCAGGGAGTGCCTGGCCTTCTTTCGTCACTTGAAAATGAAATTTCTCTTAATCGACAACAATATCAGCAGATGGCGGGAGGAGTGTCGGCAGGGGAAATTGTTTCTTTAGAAGGAGTAACTGCCTTATCACTTACCGCCAAATTTATTAATACATTGGTGTTATTTTCACCGCCTCAATATATTCATCTGATTGGTGATAATGAATGTACTTTCTTTTCGCTCTTAGAACATGGACTGCTTTTTTCTCTTGAGCAAACGCCAGAGCTTTTTCCGGTAATTTGGGATAGCGAAAAAGAAAAAGGCAAAGAGGGAGCTATCAATAGACGTCTTTTTTTTGACTATATCTATTCTAAGCGCTGTTTTTCCAATAAAGAGATTAGTACTATTTTTTCTCCATCTACCATTGCAACCACCGTGAATCGACTAAGTTTACCTACACCAAAGGCAGAAAAAGAATGTGATGCTATTTTTAAAAACTGGTACACTAATCCATACACTCCGGCCCTTTGCAAAATTCCGGAGATTATAAATAACTCTATTAAATATCAAGAGAAGCTTTCTTCGCTTGATAAGAAAAACAAAGCACAGGCATTGTATTATTCAAATTATATTAAACAAGGCCAGCAACTAGTAGAAAATATCGCTATCCACAAACGTTCTTACATTGAAAATCTTTGTAACAACCTTGATCATCCCGAGCGTTTTTGTTCCTTTTATTTATCAGATGACGTCTGGGCCAGGGTTGTTAAGGGAGGATTACCTCGCAATATAATGGAATATAGTTGTCGCGAAATTTTCAAAAAAGAGAAAACATCAGACGAAGAGCTCAATCTTTGTAGAACAAAAATGTTGCAAGATGATCTTCTCTGTTCAACGGTAGGGTCATCTCTTTTTCCTGCTTTGACTCCAGCTCCTCGCTGTAGTGATCTTTCTAGGGCCTTGAATAGTAGTTCCTTGAATGCCGACTATAGAGATTGTCCGGGACATTTGGATAATGATGCCGTGGCCAACATTAGCAGGATAATTAGATATTTTAAGGCCACAAAAAATGATTCTACTCCAGAAAGCTGTGAGGGAGAGATGCAATCCACTTTTGCCACTTTGATTGTGGGAGAAAAAAACAATCCTGACGAATCAGAATGGCCGATGAAGATATGCTATCCGAACCCAGTTACCAGAGAAAATGTTTGTCGAACTTATATTCCGGGGAACGATGCAACGTCTTTATTTTCAGAAGTTTCTGTGATTACTGATATATTGCACAAGATCAGGGGGGCAGATCCTAAAAACAAATGTCAGTACGTTTCTTTCAAAAAATATCGGCCACTTTTGCTTGATTTTCGTCATGGTTGTTTCATTGTCTTTGATCAAGAAAAATGTACCTCTATGCATTGTAATAAGAAAATTTTCTACAATCAAAAAGAGATGTCAGAAATTAAATATTCCGGCCGACACAATCTCGAATATCTGGCCTCCACATATATGAATAGCAGTAAATCATTAATAAAAATGATAGAGCGTCCACTTAAAGTAGAGAATAGATCGCTTAAGAACTTAACAGAAGTAACTTTTTTCTTAGATCAGTTTAAAAAGCGACTTGTTCATGGAATTGGTTGTTTAGAAGATCTCCTTCCGGCGTTTTATAAGAAGAATTCTCTCAATCAATGTCGTCCAATTCCTTTTATAATAGATGGATATTTTATTGAAGAAAATAATTCCTACATGGTAGTCAGAACCTCCATTGACGATGTTCATGCTCCTCGTCCTATTCTTTGGAGCTATATCTATAATGCTATTGCTAACTATAAATCAATTCACCCTGTCTCAATGTGGCCGTTATACGGAGTAAAAAGCAAATGAGAAAAAAATTTTTAATAATAATTTCTCTTGCTTTTTTTTCCTTACTAATGGCCGAGAGCAAATTACCAATTATTGCTACCAAACAGTCGGTGCAAAGTATTCGTCTAATTACTCAAGATGGCCGATTTACCTACTATCAGTCGGCGCAAGGAAAGCTTTTGTTGTCTAGAGACTTTGATGTTGTTTTGGTTTTAGAAGGAGCGATGTATACTAACTATTTAGTGCAAATATCTCCTGCTAGAAAGCGTCTGCTCATTTCTCAAGACAACGCTTTTCATTCTTTTTTAGGAACAAGAAAATTACTAGAAATTTTCGCTGCCGATCTAGGTAGTCCGCAGAGTGAATTGTTGGGAATGGGAATTTCTCCCGCATTGCACCTGGATGATCGTTGGGCCTCTTATTATAATCCACACACAACCACTATCTATTTTAAAAATTTAGAAAACAAACAAACTAGCTTTGCTATAGAACTGTTTAATAAATCAAATCTTTTCTTTATCCCTCAGGTGGTGATGTTAAACGATGAAGAGATTATTTACACCGATATTAATCAAGCGGGGATAGCGGGGATAATTTATTTTAAGCGGAGCGAGAAGAAACCAATCGTAAAAGTTAAAGCAACTAATATTATGCAACGATTTGAACTGTGTCGCTCATCGTCCTCCCTTTTTGTCGGACGCTTCAATCATGGAAAAAGTAATACAACTTCAACAATTCAGCAGGCCGCTTTAAAGGATGGGCCAGAAGTGCTTGATCGATTACAACAGATCTACGAAAGCAAAGACGATGACTTCGGAAACATAAACTGCACGGCCACAGAAAAAAAGCTTTATTTTATTAAGGCCATAGGCCAGGGAGGAAAGCGTCTTTCGGAAGCGGCATCTTTGGAACTAAAAACGGGAGTTGTCACCGTTGAGAGTGATTTGGAATTTGTAACCAATCTCATTGAAATGGATGGGAAATTGCTTATTGCACACAATGGAATTACTTATCTGCTATACGGGGAAAACAATCTAGGACGAGATGATCTTGGCCATCCCGTCGAGCGAAGTGGCAAGGAGGAGAAAAAATAGTGGCCATAAAAAAATTCGCCACCCTATTGATAGCTTGTATAATGCCCTTTGTTGGAATGGGAACAGCGGTCGATTCAATTTATACCGCCGAAGAGACGCTTCCTTCTGAATTTAAATTACTTTTAGAGGCGGCGCAAGATCTACCGCGCACGGACGATCAGAGCATGGCCATTTATCAAGCACTGGCCACGATTGATCTTTTCATGGCCTCTCACTTGAAGGAAGAAAGCAGTAAAATAATTTTGGTAGAAATTTATAAAAACCTTTTAAGCAGTCAAAAGAAAATAGTTGATGTGGCCAGCTATATTAATGAAAAGCGCTTCACTCTTTTAAAACATGAGATTAAAAAAAATGCCGGACAATATAGTCGCTTTGCTTTATGGATTGCGCTGGGAATTATTTCTGATTTGCATGAATTGTTTTCGGTTTCTTTGTTTGAAAGTTATATAGATAATTTTAATAATCCAAAATTTCCCAAAGAGGCCGCGTTTGTTGAGGTTAAAAGCAAGTTGCGACTAATTTTTCCTATCGTAACAGCACTATGCGACTTGAGGCCAGAAGAGTTTAATGAGTATAGCAAGAAGGAAGCAATTACAATTCTTTCCTCTATTGCCCGGACTATGCAGATAAAGGCCATGTTGGAAAATACACCACTTGTGGTTAAAGAGGGCGCGGGGTTGAAATTTTTCCACACTGCCGAATCTTCGCGGCCGCAGGCCAGTAGCTCCAATGGAGAAGATAAAATTGCCGCAATAATTTCCAGAATGCAGACGGAAGAGGAAGAGACAAACAACAACGCAAGCAAGGCCCCTCGCGACAATTGGATACCGGCCGCTGATCCGAGCTATACTCCACCCGCAGAATTGCCACATGCGATTAATGATTGGTTTGTTTTGCCAGATACAAAGGAAGCTCTGCCGGCGAAAAAATTACCTCTGGCCATTAATGATTGGTTTGATATGCCACAACTGATGCCGGGGGAAATTCCCCCCCTGGCCTTGCCAGAACCGGTTGGCCAGGAGTGGGATAAAAAAGTGGAAGCGGAAGAAGAAGAGAACGCCACGAAAACCAGTGGAAGCAATTCTGCTGAAAATAAAGAGAAGGGTGTGCCGATACCTGCTCCTGTAGAGAGCGTAGATCCAGACGATTTTTCTATAATAAATTAAGATTATGTTATTTTTTCAAGTAAAATAGTTTTGTAAAGATAAGATCATTTTTACTTTGCCAGGTAAGTTGTAATTACATATGGACAAGTAATTTCAGGAAGATAAGACAAAGAAGTCGGCGCAACAGACAAACATGTCATATAAACTCAAGATTTTGTAAAATTTGTCGAAAAGCTAGTAGGCAGGTTTGCTTTTTAACAACTTACTGAAGGGTGAAAATTATGGCCGCCAAACATTTACAAAAATTTAAATGGGCATCAATTTTACTGACGACTCTGCTGATTTTAATATCGCAAGTAGGCGCCCAGGAAATTGTTATCACGATAGAGGGAAATGAAGGTGCAAAGATAGAGCGATCAACGCCGACATCTTCTAATACTCGAGTTGCGGAAGGAGCAATAACTCAGAAAGGGTCGTGTGACGCAATAGCGCAAGATCGGGCCATACCGTTTTCGCTTTTGAATATATTGATGGCCAATAAAAGCAATCAGATTATTAAAAAATTCAATTACCAAACAGAGCGATTAGAGGTGGTTTTTCCACCATATATTGGCGCTTGTCTTGATCCGGCCGTGAAAACGTTAACTGACGGGAATAATATTTCGCTAGTGGTGGAAAACAAGAACAAAACAGTTGCTGAAACATTGCAATGCTTGGTTCGTGAAAAAGTTTTAGAAAAAGTAGAAAAAAAGGATGATGCTGCTAAAAATGGAAATAAGGTGGTGTATAATTTTTCCCGAGTTGATCCGGCCAAGTTGGTCCCTGGGACCGCGGTAAGTTTTAATATGCGAGCAAGTGGAGGGCAAACAGCTTTGAAAAGAGATGCCGAAATATATTTGGATTATTTTTCTCCGGCCACTGCTTCCTTTGCGGCAATTAAGACGATGCAAGTTGAAAATTATGGAGGTTGTGGAAGGACGGAATGGATGGAAGATGAGAGAGTGGTTTTTCGTTCGCCCGAACTGCAAGAACTAGAAGATTATAAAAACACTTGTGAAGAGGGGAATTTAGAGAAAATATTTAAATCGACTATAAAGTTAGAAATTGCTGGTAATGCTGGCGAGCTTGATGCTCTTTCGAGAAGAGCAAAAGAGATGCTTTCTGGGGCCTTGGCCTTTCATTTAACAAATCCCAAGGGAGAGATTGCGCAATTGCGTCATAAGCTTGAAGAAGAATCACGAAAACTTATTCAAGCAGAAAGTGATAGCAAAAAGATTAAGCAACTCGTCCGCGGTTACGAAAAGATAGTAGATGAGTTAGATGAGTATCTGGTCAAATATGCTTTCAAGAAGATGGAGGATTTGGTCAGTCGCCTAGACGAGGCCGATGATGACGAAAAACTTGAGATAGAAAAAGAGCTAGATACATGGCGAGATGCCATTAAGGATATTAACTATAAAGAAGTGCAGAAAACGGCACTTTCATTAACCAAAAAAGGCTTTGCAGACAAGGCCAATAAGTTTGCGGAATTTGCACTAAAAATTAAGTACTATCCGAAATTAAACGAGGGAAGAAAGGCCCCAGACGCCGAGGCCTTAAACTCCAAAATTAGAAAAGAACTCAAAGTGTTTGAATCAGAAGGAGCATTCGCAGATGATGCCTTCATTACTTCGGAAGGAGATGAGTCGGCCATCGAGGCGCATGAGCGAAATCTTGTTCAGTTACAAAATGAGCGAGTAAAGAAAATTGCACTTTGTGAGAAAAAACTCTCTGGTTGTGAGCAAAAAACATATTTATCCGTTTTTCATACCACCACCTGCTCTTCTAATGGACGAAGTAGTGCCAGTGAACTGAATCAATGTCGAAAAAAGGTCGATAAAATTTCCAAACGAATTTTAAAGGAAGTTAAAAAGATTGGTAAACTGGACGACATTTATGGAAGATATTTGGAGCGCAAGGAGGAAGAAGAAGGATATGAGGATGAAGATGATGATTACTTCTCTTTGGCCGATATTGACCTTGATTTAGATTCTGGAATTAGCGATCGCTCCGATAGGTATTCCTCTCAGCGTTACAACTATGCCGCCGGAAGTGATCCGCGCTCGCAACCAGGTGGTGGTATGGGTAACAATAGTTTGATGATGCCACCAACCAATCCGTTTGATTCTCAGTATCAACAAGGTTGGCCTTGGGCCGCTAATGCCGGATATCGCTCGACGGCCGGAAGCTCTCTTAATAATCCATTTTCTTATGAGTATGGAGCGATGGATCCTTATGCTGGATATCGTTATCCGTCGTCGCAGATGGGCCCACCGAATCCTTATGCTGGATATAGTTATCCGCAGTCAGCTACCACGCCTATTTGGTCATCGCCGCAGTACTATGGCCGTTAGAAACTAATGGTGGTTTTAAATTGGTAGATATAGGAATCAGACGCGTCGTTAGGATTATCTGAATTCGTGAAGGCGTAATAATCACCCGCGAAATGGTATCCTAAAATTCCACTTACAGAGATTTCCTTATTCCACTGATAATCAAATCCTCCATCAACTTCAAAACCAAGTTCGCTATTTTGATTTGCGGTGGCGGCAAACTGCTTATTGGTTAAATGGTTATAAGCGTCGTGGCCAGTGGAGGCAATTTCGTTAGCAGCAGCATAGATAAACGCCATGTTCCAAAGCCATTTACCAGAAAGATATTTTCCATAAAAGCGAAGATAGTTGGCATTAGTTATGTAAGAGTCATATAGGCTTTTATTGTCATCAGAGATTGCCATTAAATTATAGCGAAACATTAAATAAGCGATTTGATAATTGGGATTTAGATAGGTGGCACCATAATTAGAAATTTGCCCGTCTTCTCCCGAAATAGTTCCAGCGTTAAATCCAACAGTCCAGAAATCATTAATAAAATATTTTGATTCAAAAATAACAGATCGTGCCTTGTAATTAATATTGCGGCCATCTTGATAGATGTTACCAATCTTTCCGGAAAAGAAAGGAATTTCCACTTCAAAACTAAAATTCCCAAATCGTTTTTTGAAATAGAGGTCAAAGAGCTTAGTGTCAACAATGCCCACGCTCGTGGCCCCCATTCCCCCGACATCAGTTTGGATTAGTTGGTTTTGAGTGCCACTATCTTTTTTACTGTACAGTACTCCGAAGCCATAGGCCCGCTCGGTGTTATCATATAACATGGAAATCCCATGTTCTTCTACTTTGTGTGTTCGCGTCTGACTTCCGATAGATCCCAATTTGGCCCAGTATGGTGCCAAGGTAAAATTTCCCAGCTTGTAGCTAACAGAAATACCATCTCTAGTAGAAGAAAAATGATCGTTTGCGCCCTTGCCATCACTTACAACGGCCCCCAAGGCCCATCCTGCAGAATGTCGGCCAATTTGATAGGTACCAACATCGGAGTATAGTTCCATGTAAAACTTGGCAAACGCCAAAGATGCCACACCAGTATCAGAGGTATTGAAAGCGTAAAGAGCAGAACCCATTCCGGACTCACGTGAAGAAGTAGAGTTGTCGCCAAAGCGTCCGCCTCGCGCATATCCGTTGGTGATTTCTGCAAAAACAGAGGCCGCATCGTTGATTACGATGTTTGGTTCTAGGCGAAAGATATAGTTTTGAAAAGAAGCATTATCTCCTGCGCCATTGGTAATATAGATTTCCTGCGAGCCTGGATCAATAGGAGAGGTAGAATTGGTTGACTGAACTGTTTTGCGGTAATTGAGGATATTGGTGGTGTCAACCGAAAGTGCTCCATGCCAGTCGACGGGTATGGCCCAAAGAGGGGCGGTGACGGCAAGCAAAAGGTTGGCAAAAAAGGCCTTTTTAAATAGTTGAGCGCTAGTGTTGTTACGATCCACAAATTTCTCCTTCAAATGAAATATACTAATTTCAAATAATGTAGAATGATATATTATTAATTATCAAGCTGAAAAGCTAATTGACATAGTTAAGTTACCAAATGTTGCAAAAAAAGAGAATTTTTAAAATTGTTGTTTATTTAACCTTTTTTTCTGGCCTGTTTATGACAGTGCTTTTGGCAATTCTTTTTGCAGATATTCCTTTCGGACGACTTGATGAATATTTAGAGGCGCAGGAAGATCGTTTTATTACCGCAAGCGGGCCGACGCTGGAACGGGATTCTATAATTTTAAAGGAACATCTAACGTCTTATCTTCTTTTTTCTGATTCCAATATTGATTTACGCAGTTGGTATCAAGAGCGATTGGAAAAAAAAGAGTTGGCACCTTTTTCAGAGGAGAAAGGAGGGAGTGTTTTGTTGGTGGGAGAGGATATTGCGCTTAAACCACCGTATAAAAATAATTGTGATAAGCTCTATTGTTTTCAAAAACGGATCAAGTTTGACTATATTCCAGCGCTTTTTTGGAAGGGATTAATGGGAATTGAGGATTATCGTTTTTTGGATCACATTGGAGTTGATTTTAAATCCATCTTGCGTGCAATAGTAAAAGATCTCTACGAGATGCGTCTAGCACAAGGGGCCTCCACCTTGACCCAGCAATTGGTACGAAATCTTTTTTTATCCAATGAGAAATCTTTTGTGCGCAAAATCAAGGAGGTTTTTTTCTCCATCTATATTGATTGGCGTTTTTCTAAGGAGCAGATTCTCGAAGCATATTTTAATGAAGCCTATTGGGGAGTGCAGCAGGGAATTTTATTGCGAGGAATATATGCTGCCTCCGTTTTTTATTTTGGCCGCCCTCCTCAATACATATCTTCTTATGAAGTGGCCATTTTAATTTCCATGCTGAAAGGGCCTAATTACTACGATCCAAAAAGCGAGAAGGGTTTTGTTCGCTTGCAGGAGAGGGCAAAAGTGGTATTTAAAAGATTAGAACAAATGCACTTATTTCCTTCGGAAGAAGGAGGTATTTGGAGTGAAAAAGAGTGGAATAGTTGGGGAAAAAAAATAGTTGCTAACGATGATCGTCGTCCCTTATCAGCGTTGTGGCAAATAACATCTGCCGAATATGAGCATCTTAATAGTTTTGAGGCCTATGTTTTTGTTGATGCGGCCAAGGTTACTCTTCGCCGTGCACTGGAGAGAATAAAAAAAGAGGCCACGCATGATATTTCGGTAAAGGCCATTGTTGGCAAGGTGGCACGAGAGGATGTGTCGGGTGGCGAAAAAATAGAAAATGAGCGGCCTTTTATTTATTACTCAAAGGAAGAGCGAGATAAGTTTCTGGCCATTTTTCAAGAACCGCATCAAGTAGGCAGTACTTTGAAACCAGTCGTATATGATGTTTTTTTACAACATGGTAAAAAATTTTCTGACCTGGTTTCAATGGGGGAAATTACGTTAAAACTAAAGTCCGGAAGTTGGTCGCCTCGAGAGGCACATGAAGCAGAAATGCCAGAAGTCACTTTAAAAGAAGCGCTACTTAATTCCTATAATCGCCCGGTTATAACACTTGCTCAGGAAATTGGTTTTGAAAACGTTCAAAAAATACTTATTAATTATGTTCCTTCCCTAAGCTTGCCACTGGCAGAATTTCCTGCACAACTACTGGGAGCAGTAGAGTTATCAGTCGGGGATGTTTTTAAAATGTATTCTAAGTTTGTCAGTGAAAAATGCATAGAACGAGGGGAGGTGTTTAGTGAGGCGGAGGGTGAGGAAGAATCGGTTTTAAAAATTCTTTCCGATCCAACCCTTTCAACCACGCGACGTGTAGTGGATGGGCCTATGCGCGACATGCGTTTTTTTGGTAAGACCGGTACCTCGAATAATGGAAATGATAATTGGTATATCTTTTTTGATGGAAAAAATCTCGGAGTAATTTGGGTGGGTGTTGATGGTGCTAAGAGCAGTGAGGATTTAAAGTTATTCGGCTCCAGTACCGCCTTTTCTATCTTTCAACAATTTTCCACTAATCGAGGAAAGCGCTTCGAAGAGATGGCCTGTCAATAAAGAAGAAGATAAAAAATCGGGTTGCCTTTAAATGCAATGGATAGTATATTCGAACCAAGCAAATCATAAAAGTACTGGGGTGTCGACAAGTGGCTAAGTCAGCAGATTTTGATTCTGCCATTCGAAGGTTCGAGTCCTTCCTCCCCAGCCAGTTTTTTGAACTCATTGCTCGATTCAAGTAACTTCATTATATGCAATCAGGTGGTGGCCAATGGATAAAATAGTTTTGGTTTCTGGCACATCAAATTTAAAACTTGCCCAGCGAATTTCCGAAAATTTGGATCTTCCTCTGGTTGATCCTCAACTGGTTCGTTTTGCCAATGGGGAAATTTTTTGTGAGATTGCCTCAACCGTTCGCGGGGCCCATGTTTTTGTTATTCAATCTACTAGTTCACCGGTCAATGATACCTTGATGGAACTATTAATAATGATCGATGCCCTAAAGCGTGCTTCGGCCAGCTCAATTACGGCGGTAATGCCTCATTATGGCTATTCTCGCCAAGATCGCAAGGCCACCTCTCGCTCACCCATCTCCGCAAAATTAGTAGCAGATATTTTAACAGTAGCAGGCGCAAAAAGAGTTATGACAATGGATTTGCATGCGGGACAAATCCAGGGTTTTTTTGATATTCCTTTTGATAACATCTATGCGTCTCCGGTTTTTTTCAAATATATGAGCGAATGTCTTTTTACTGATAAAACAGTTTGTATCTCTCCTGACAGTGGTGGCGTAGAACGAGTTCGTCACTACGCAAAAAAACTCAATTGTGATCTGGGCATGATTGATAAACGGCGTGTGGCCAAAAATGTTGCTAAGGCCATGAACATTGTGGGAGATGTACAAGATAAAGAGTGTATTATTATTGATGATATTGTGGATACTGCCGGGACACTAATAGAGGCCTGTCGCGCTCTTAAAGACAAAGGGGCAAAAAAAGTTTATGCCTGTGCTACCCATCCGGTACTCTCCTCTCCCGCATTGGATAGAATTGAAAGTTGTGCAGAATTGGATCGCTTGGTTGTGACCGACACCATACCACTTAGTGCACGCGCTCAAACTATTTCTAAAATAGTAGTGCTATCCACGGCAGAAATATTTGCAGATGCCATTCAACGAACATTTAAAAATATATCTCTAAGCCCCCTCTTTATTGAGTCACAAAAATAATGGGCCGCTTAGTTGTTGGCCTGGGAAATCCTGGCGCAGAATATGATGAAACTCGCCACAACATTGGTTGGGCCGTTTTAGATTCTCTCTCTTTTGCGGATAAGTTAAATTGGCGGGATAAATTTAAAGGACTATACGCCGAATATGCCATGGGAGATGAAAAAATATACTTTCTCAAACCGATGACCTACATGAATCTGAGTGGACAGAGCGTCTTGGCATTATCTTCCTTTTTCAAAGTTGCCGTGGCCGATATCTTGGTGGTGCATGATGAAGTAGATCTTCCCTTCGGAACAATTGCTTTGAAAAGAGGAGGTGGGTTGGCCGGCCATAATGGCCTAAAGTCAATCGCACAACTTTTAGGGAGTCAAGATTTTCTTCGGTTACGAATGGGAGTTGGCCGGCCAATTTATGGAAGTATGAGTGGCTGGGTTTTAAGTAAGTTTACAAAGGAAGAAGAGGTGGTTTTGTCTGCCATGTTGGAGGGGACTGCCAAGGCCATTAATATTTTTTTAGAGAAGGGTTTTGATCATGCTGCCTCGGCCTATAGCAAGAAAAATTTTGTAATTACGCCAGAGAAGTGATATTGAGCAAATCAAAGTGAGGTTATAATGGGTGTTAATTGTGGAATAGTTGGTTTGCCAAATGTTGGTAAGTCGACAATTTTTTCGGCCATGACTGCGGCGCCGGCCGAGGTGGCAAATTATCCTTTCTGCACTATTGAGCCTAATGTGGGAGTAGTTACGGTAAAAGATGATCGTCTGATGCGAATATCTTCTTTAATTAGGCCTAAAAAATTAATTCCGGCGGTGGTTGAATTTGTAGATATTGCCGGATTAGTAAAAGGGGCCTCCAAAGGCGAAGGATTGGGCAATCAATTTTTAGGCCATATTCGGCAGGTAGATGCCATCGCTCATATAGTACGTTGTTTTGAAGATAACGACATAACTCATGTTGCCGGCAGAATTAATCCTGCTGATGACATCAGTACTATCAATTTAGAGCTGGCCTTGGCAGATTTAGAGGTTGTGGAGCGAAGATTTGATAACGTAAGTAAATCGCTTAAAGCGATAAAAAAAGATGCCGCCAGTTCTGCGCGTTCGGCCCTTCCTGTTTTGGAAAAAATTAAAAAAATGTTGGGAGAGGGCCGGCCAGTAAGATTGGCCGGGTTGAGTGAAGAAGAGATGGCCTTGATTGCTGATATGCATCTTATCACTGCGAAAAAAGTTATCTATGTTTGTAATGTGGATGAACATGGATTAACAAAAAATAATGAACATGTGCAGGCGGTGATGAAAATTGCGCAGGAAGAACAGGCAGAAGTGATTCTTCTTTGTGGAAAATTGGAAGCAGAAATATCTTTGCTAGAAACTGAAGAGGAAAAGCAGGAATTTTTGATGGCCGCCAACATAAAGCAATCGGGCCTCGAGCAGCTAATTGTAAAGGCCTATGAAATTTTAGGCCTTAAAACCTACTTTACGGCCGGAGAGAAAGAAGTTCGGGCCTGGACTTTTCATGAGGGCGCCAAGGCCCCACAGGCCGCCGGTATAATTCATTCTGACTTTGAGCGTGGTTTTATTCGCGCAGAAGTTTATCACTGCGAAGATTTATTTTCTCTTGGTTCTGAAGCGAAAGTAAAAGAAAATGGAAAATTTAGAATTGAAGGAAAAGAGTATGTGGTGCGAGATGGCGACATAATGCACTTTCGTTTTAACGTCTAATCTTAATTTTTTCTCACATCACCCTTGGTGGCCGCAGGACGAGAAGGCCGAAAAGGTTTCCATATTTTCTTGGCATAATATTTTTCATCTTTTGTGGAGTAGAGATAGGGATTACCATCATAATCCTTTTTTGCACACAGCTTCGGATTTTTTTTCGAGTTATCAAAGATATTTGAGGCACCATTTAAGCAGACCAAATCTATTTCTGCGGTGATGGCATACAATGATTGGTATAGTCGTTCCTTAATGTTGCTGTCTGGCGGGGCCTGCGCATAGGCCGTTTGCGCCATTTCTTTGGCAAAAGAGAGATCTCCGCGCTGGGCAATTAGTTTGGCAACAAGAGAGGGAATGTAGGTAGCATGGTTGCGCGCCCACGAAGTGTTAGCAATTTTATTAAAATGAAATGTTGCGCGGTTTATATCCTCTAACTCAAAAAAATAGTGATAACCCATATTAAAATTCAAAATTATATCATCCGGAAAAAAACGATATCCTCGGCGGTAAAGATCCCCGGCCCCCCAGTCATCATCTTTCACAATCGATAAATATTGGCCTCCAACTAAGTAGTTTTCATAAAACCACGGATCGATAATAGCGATTGATTTAAAGCGCAAATACATCCAAGAATTGAGATCCTTTTGCTTGTAATGATCTAAATCAGAATCAAGCAAAGTTTTAACCCACAATACACTAGAAAGCATTCGCTTGTTCCCCAAATGGAAGAAAGAAAAGATATTATCATCGATGTTGGTTGCCGCCTCCTGCATAGAAATAGTGATTGCCGGTCGCGGATAGTTTATATTCAGTTGATAGGCAAAGAAAAGAGAAGCAATTATCACAAACAGATGCAACATGCTCTTGATGTTATAGAAATGTATAGGCATAGTAAATAGTGAGATATTTTCCATGATTGAGTTTTGCCATATATCCAAATCTTTTCGTACTGACTTCTGGGCGCGGCCGATTAATGCGTTAACAGATGTTAGCTTCCAACTTTCTTCCAAAGAGGTAACTGGCTTTTTGGGTGCAAATGGCAGCGGAAAAACGACAACGTTAAAAATTTTAATGCATTTTATTTCTGCTTCTGCAGGAGAAGTTGTCTATGCACCCGAACTAGGAAAGACTTTTTTAGAAATAGTTAGCAATATTGGTTATATGCCAGAGCGGCCCTATTTTTATTCTAATCTGACTGGCCGAGAATTTTTATTTTACATGGGATCATTAAATGAGGTCAAAATGCCGCTGCTGCGTGAGAGAGTTTCTCGGTGGGGAGAAAGATTACAGATTGCTCATGCGTTGGATCGAAAAATTAACAATTATTCCAAGGGAATGTTACAGCGGCTTGGCCTTGTAAGTATTTTGCTTCATGGCCCACAACTTTTAATTTTAGATGAACCTCTTTCAGGAGTTGATCCGATCGGTAGAAAGGAGATGAAAGCGGCCTTGGACGAAATACATAAAGAGGGAAAAACAATCTTTTTTAGTTCTCACATTGTTCCAGACATAGAAGAAATTTGCACAAGCGTGGTAGTACTAGAAGAGGGAAAGGTCCGTTATAGTGGGCCAGTTGATGCTTTGTTGGGCAGAAATAGCAATAAAAAAGAGGGGCCATCATTAGAAGACATGGTTTATAAATTGGGTAAGTTGCCATGAGATGGAATGCGCTGATAAGTGATTTTAAAAAAAGTGTAGTGGTTGCCAGATATACATTTGCTGAGTTGTATAGAAGTAAAATTATGATCAATATAGTTTTACTAGGACTGTTTTTGCTGGTGGCCTGCTTTGTTGCTGCGGAATTTACCTACGGTGTTCCTCAGAAGGTGGCCATTGATTTTGGCCTAGGAGGCCTTTCTATAGCGGCCGTCGGAATTGCTCTTTTGATGGGATCAACACTGCTGGCAAAAGACGTTGAATCACGAACTATTTATATGGTGCTATCACGTCCCATTTCTCGTCATGGCTTTCTTTTTGGAAAAGTTCTGGGCATGGCCGGAATCTTGCTTATAAATGTTCTCTCTCTTGGCCTTTTAAGTTTTTTTGTCTATTGGGTATTGGGGGGTAAAATTCACTTTTTGTTCTTTTGGGCACTTCTTTTTTCTTTCATGGAATCGTTGCTGGTTTTATTAATAGTCATTTTGTGGTCGACTTTTTCTAATCAGGTAATTTCGATAATTGCTACTTTCTCTTTGTTTACGGTAGGCCATGCAGTAAATGATGCTCTGGCCAATAGCTTTGTTACAAGAAATCCGTCCCTTTTTAAGTTTGCCCATTTCTACTCGCTATTTTTTCCTAATTTTTCTAAAATAAATATAAAAGACTTTGTGTTATATAAGCAAATGCTTCCGGCCAGCTATTTAATTGGTGCTCTCTCTTATTCCCTGATGTATTCTCTTTTTTTATTCACGCTAACAGCATATATTTTTAACAGGAAAAATTTAGATTGATTACCCCTTCATTTTCTTATCATTTGTTGGCCTTTGTGTTTGGTGCAATTATTGGAAGTTTTTTAAATGTCCTAATCCATAGGATGCCGCAAGGAGAAGATTTTGTTTTTCGCCCTTCTCATTGCCCATATTGTCAGAAAAAAATTCGCTGGTTTGAGAATGTTCCTATATTAAGTTTTATAATGCTAAGAGGCCGTTGTTCTAATTGTCAGAAGCAAATCTCCTGGCGCTATCCGATAGTAGAAATTTTGGGTGGAGCAATGGCCATCTTTTTATTGCCTTCTGCTTTTTCCCGCTATGAAATATTAATTTTTCTAGCATATTTTGCTGTTTTTTCTATTTTTGTAGTACATTTTTTTATCGATCTAAAGCATCAAATCTTGCCAGATTCCCTCAACGGTATTTTGGCGGTTATTTTTCTGGCGCTGACAATATTCAAACATGATTGGCCCTTTTGGTTATCAGGCCTTTTGTTGGGAGCAGGATTTCCTCTTCTTGTCACTTGGCTGTTTTATTTGTTACGTGGACAGGTTGGCCTAGGAGGCGGAGATATAAAACTTTTTGGAGCGCTGGGAATTTTTTTGGGCCCGGTAGGAATTATTCAAAACGTTTTTTTAAGCTGTGCGCTGGGATCTGTCGTGGGAATAACTCTCATTTTGTTAAAGAAAATGAAAAAGGAGACCCCAATTCCCTTCGGCCCATTTATTATAATTGTCTCTTTCATTCAAATATTTTTTCCTGCCCTCCTGTTTTCTATTTTTCCACCTTGATCGTAGTTCGTTTGATTTATCTTCTTGATCTGTTTAGGTTATTCCAGATATAATTGATAAGGATTATTATTGTGTGTAAAGATATGAAAGAATAATTTAGGAGCGATGTGGCAGAGACCTTTCAAATTACAAATGTTTTAGAAGGAATAAGAGAGGCCGTCTCTTTTGGTAAAAAGAAAATCGTTGGAATTGATATCGGAAGCTCGGCGATTAAGGTTGCGGAAGTCTCTGTTCAAGGACGAGGAAAGGTGCGATTGCACCGGTTTGCCCATATTCCTCTTCCGGAAGGGGCCATAATTGAAGATGAAATTATAAAAGGAGACGAAATATCGACCGCCATTGAAGACGCCATAAAAGAGGCTTCTTGTGTTGGACATGCCGTCTGTTTTGGTATGGCCGGACAACACTCGATTACTAAAAAAATCCAAGTTGCTGGCGGATCGAAAGACGAAGTGGATGATCAGGTCTATTGGGAGATTGAACAGTTCATCCCTTTTGATATCGATGATTCCGCAATTTCTTACGATGTTATTGGTGAAAACAATGCCGGAGGAGTAGACGTTGTCTTTTGTGCCGCCAAAAGTGACGCCGTTGATAACTATAAAAATCTTTTTGAACAGGCCAACATAAAGGTAAAAATTGTAGATACAAATATTGCCTCCCTCATAAATGTTTTTGAATATAATTACCAGGATAAAGTAAAAAATAGTGATAGATCGTATATAATTTTAGATTTTGGTGCTCAGCGAACAGAGTTTATTGTTTATCGAGAAGGGACTCTCTCTTTTTGCAAAGAGATGAATATCGGTGGCCTGGTTATTACTGAAGAGATTCAGCGAAAAATGGGAGTGAAATATGAGAGTGCTGAGGATCTTAAAATAGTTGGTGATAGTAGCGGTAATTTACCAGAAGAAGTTTTATCCATAATCGATGATGTGGTGGAAGTTTTTCTAGTCGAGGCCAAAAAGACTTTAGATTTTTATATTCAATCAACTTCTGATGAAACCATTGATCATATTTATGTAACCGGAGGTAGTGGACAAATTCCAGGATTTATAGAGGGCCTTGCCAGTGCATTGGGCCACGAAGTTTCTATTTTTAATCCATTAGAAAATATTGATTATGATAAACATTTTTCTACTGAGGAAATTAACTATATTGGCCATTGTGGCGCCGTAGCATTGGGACTTGCAATGAGGAGTGGAGATTAAATGATTAAGTTGAATCTTCTTGATAAGAAAAAAACGGCAGCAGTATCATCACTGCCTTTTAATCTTACGACGGAATCACTTAACATTAAGGGATTGATTATTTCCTTCGTTGTTTATCTGCTGGTTAGTTACATAATTACACCAGGACTTAATAGTGAGGTAGATACTGTTTCTGAACGTATTAGCAAGATAAATGGTGAAATTGCTAAGATACAAGCAGAAATTGATTCTCAAGCGGAGTTAAAAGAACAGCTTTTGTCGTACAACGACCAAATTACCGCATTACAAGAGAAGACAAAGGTTGTGCAAAAAATTTTAGAAACGCGAAGAAATCCTCGGTCTCTTTTGGAGCGAATTGCGCGAACAATTCCTGATGATGTTTGGTTAACATCTCTTTCGATAAATCAAAATGCAGATATAAAAATAGAGGGAGAATCCCTTTTTTATAAAAGCATTGGAGAGTTTATTGCGTCGGCCAATGATTCAGTCTTTTTTGGTAAGACGCTCAAACTTGCCTTTGCCACTACTGATACGAATAGAGATGGTGGCAAAAAGCGAGTAGAGAAATTTAAAATTGAAGGGACTGTGCAAAACTTTGGGAATTAAATAGATGGCCAATACAATTTTGCCCAAATTATATCTTCTCATTATTGCCTACATAGGGTGGGGCCTCTATCAAGATTATGAGGTAATAGAAGAGAAAAAGGCCGAACTTTTAACTCAAGAGATTGCAAGTAACGCCAAATTAAAAAAGCTAGGAACGCAGCGAGAAAAAATAAAAGAGTATTTTTCAGATATTGATGCTGCCAAAGAAAGAATTGAAAAGGCCAACCTGCAGATTGAAGAGCTGCAGAAAAAATTTCCCTCAGAGATTTCCACAACTGCTGATTTGGATTTTTTTACTCAAATTGCAACCTCTTTGAAGATGAAAGAAGTCCGCCCGCAGCTACAGAGTGAGATTTCAAAAGATTTTTACTTTGAGCAGCGCTACTTTTTATCAACACGAGGAACATATTTACAAAATTTAATTTTTTTAGAAAAAGTTGCACAAGCGGAGAGGCTTTATAATATAGATAGTATTACTTTGAATGTGGCCAATGAGCAGAAGATGGGCCGCTTTCAGGTTATCTCCTCCGATATTGTGTTGGTTGGCTACAGATATAATAAAAATTACAAACCACCACCTCCTCCTGAAATTCCAGAGAAGAAGAACAAAAAGGCAAAGAAAGTAAAAAAAGGAGTTCGAGGCAACTCCGGGGATGGCGATTAGATATGGGTAGTCTGTTTAATTTTTTTCCCACCTTACTGGCAGTTTTGTTGCCAATTTTGGCCATTTGGCCGACGACAACTCTTTGGTCTCAAGATGAGATTTCGGCAGTTGATTCTGCAAATGAAATAGTCACGCCCACAGAAATAGAAAATATTACCAATAACGAATCCACTTCTTCTTTTTCTTCTCCTGCCAATTCGGCACAGTTTCCATTCTTAAATGGCGAAAAAACATTGATAGAAGAACCATTTAAAATGCGAGATCCTTTTAAGCGAATTGTCAGTTTAGGAAAAGAGAGTGTGGCCACTGAGAATTCTGGCGAACTTTCGTACTCCGACGGAGCAGAAAAAAAAGATATCAAAGGTATTCCCCTGGATAGAATAAAAGTAGTCGGTGTTTTATTAGGAAAAAATCGGAGGGCCATGGCCAAAGTGGCCGGTAGTGATGGCGTTTATGTTTTAAAAGAAGGAATGCTTTTAGGAGAAGAGGAATTAGAACTGAAGGCCATTTTGCCTGGCGGAATTGTGCTTATTGAAAAGATAAAAAACATCTATGATCAAGAAGAATATTTAGAAACGATTATCCCCATCACCTCCGAGACAAATATCAAATAAAAAAGATCGGCCATTGCGGAATATTTTATTTTTCCATAGGATTACACTTATATTTTATTCGGCCTGTGTTATACTAATAACAGGACTCTTCAAGGATGAGGTAATTATGAAAAAAGGATTTTTTCGAAAACTCTTCACCTGCCAACTTGCCGCAGCATTGGCCTGTGTGTCATTCATGGCCGGTGCCCAAGAAAATTGTGAACTACTAAATATTGATTTCAAGCAGCAAGGCGAGGTTTCGGTAGTAACACTCTCTTTTGACAAAGATGTTTTTGATGTCACCAAACAACATTTAACGGAAGATAAACAGGTCATCATAGACATTAAAAATAGCAGTGCCCTAGAGAAAATATTACGAGGCCTTGATACTTCGGAATTTTCGGGAAGCGTTGTTTACATAAACCCCTATCAGCGCAGTAGCGATGTTCGCGTGGCCATTCAATTGCGTGACAACGTTCGCTCTATTCTAAAAAAGGAAGGGAATCTAGCAATAATCACTATCGAAAATAGATTTGGAGTTTTCTCTCAATCTTACATCGATGAAAATGAAGGAGGGTTCGGCGGTGTTGGCCCCAAGGATTCCACGGCCGGACTTCAACCCAAATCAGATACGGTAGAAGATATCTTAGAAAATCTCTCTTTGAGTGGAAAAAAGGTTTATATTGGCCGCCGAATTTCAATTAATGTTAAAAGCGTATCAGTCCCAGATATTTTAAATATGATTGCAGATGCTTCGGGATTTAATATTGTTATGAACGAAAGTTTGGCCAAGTTGCCGCGCTTGAGTCTTTCTTTAACCAACACTCCCTGGGATCAGGTGCTAGATACTGTTTTAGAGATCAATAAATTGGTTGCCAAAAAAAACGGGCCTATTTTATTGGTGAAGACGGCGGATGAGGAGACGAAAGATCTAGAAGAAAAGCAAAAAATTGCGGAAAAAAATATTAAACAAGAGCCGCTGGTGACAAAAATATTTCCAGTAAGTTTTGCAGAAATTGGAAGTTTGGAAAAAATTATTACGCCATATTTGACCAAAGAGCGAGGAACTATTGCGCAAGACAAGCGAACAAATGCGATAATTGTTAAGGATACGGTTGAATCGGTTGATCGGATTAGAAAAATTGTGGAGGCACTAGATACTGAGACCCCACAAATTATGATTGAATCTAAAATCGTAGAGGTGATAGAGTCGCACTCTCTTAATGTTGGCCTAGGCGATGGTGTGCACGCGGGCTATGATCCAATCGGGCCAACTGCCCCAAACAAAGGCCCAGGATTTTCTCTTAGTACCTTGACCAATACTGAGACGTTGGGTGTAAATATTTTACGTTACGGAAAACTAACCGATTTAAAGTTTAATTTAAATTTAATGGAGTCTGAGGGGAAAATTAAAATCATTCAAAGTCCCAAAATAATTACCCAAAACAATCAACAAGCAACAATTTCTCGAGATGATTCTCGTTACTTTAAAGTGACAACTCCGGCCACCAATAATTCAACCGCAGGAAGTGTTAGTACCGCCGACACCTGGCAAGAAGTTTCAGCAACTCTTTCACTAGATGTAACGCCACAGGTTACCAATGACGGCTCAATTATTTTAAAAGTGGCCGTTAACAAAGGATCCTTTGGCGTACAAACAGATCCAACGCAACCACCCCCTGCGACAACTAGCACCATTAATACTAACGTCCTGGTGGATAATGGATCTACTGTGGTAATTGGAGGTATTTATTTGTATGAAGAGAGTGAAAGTCACCATGGAATTCCATTTTTAAAAGATATTCCATTAATAGGATGGTTGTTTCGTTCTTCATATAATCCCAAACAAGATAAAACAGAGTTAATGGTTTTTTTAACTCCGCGAATTATGAATCAGGAAAATGCAGGGCTTAATGTGGCCGACGATAATTCGTAGAAGGCAAGAGGCAGAGAACGTCGTGACAAAAAAAATAACCACCTCTCCAATTGTAGCTAAGTATTTGCAGGCATATGAAAAAGATCCTAAGTCAACTCTCTTTGCTCCATTGGCCGAGGGCATGCGTAAAATTGGAATGGTAGATCGAGCAATTAAGATACTAGAAAGTGGATTGCGTTATCATCCTGGCCATGTCCTTGGGGTTTTGGGTTTGGCCCAATGCTACTTTGACCTAGGAGAGCATACTAGAACTTTTGATATCCTAAGGCCCATTATTGGAAACAATCGCGAAAATATTAAAATGCAAAAATTATTTGCGCATGTATGCATGGGAATAGGAAAACTAGAAGACGCATTAGAAACCTATAAATATCTTCTCTTTCTTAATCCCAATGACAAAGAGGCCGCTCAATTTGTGAAGGGATTAGAATCTCAAGGCATAAGAGAAGAAGATCCGCTGTTGGCACTAAGAGATAGCACGTCGGCACAGGAGAAAGATCAATTATTTGCGGTGAACAATATAGATATTATTAAAGAAAGCGCCGACTGGGTTCCTGTAGAAAATTCTAAGCTGTTGTCGGAGGGCCGCCCTTCGATGGCCAAAGCAGAAGAGTCTTTTTTTGATAGCGCAGAAGAATTTGATCATAAAAACAGACAAGAAGGCCCTGAAGATGAATGGCAAATAAAATCACATGTGCCAACCTCTATCGCCACTGAAAGCGTTGGTCGACCAAAAGAAGAGGCGTCCATTCAAGCCCCAGTGTTGTCACGGACAACGACAAGCAATACCAATGACGATGGGCCAGTAATAACACATACCTTGGTGGATCTCTATTGTGCGCAAGGACATCACCAACGGGCATTAGAAATATTAAATAAAATGTTGGCCTTAAATCCCAACGATCATCGAACGATAGAAAAAATGGAAGAGGTACAGAAAATAATAAAGGATAAATGCCTCCTAGATGAAGGGCGCAAAAGTCTAATGGATCTTTTTGATAGCAAAATAACACCTGCCATTCCAGTTGTTCCAGAGAGCGGTCAAGTTAAAACTGAACAGGAAATAAGCAACGGAAATGAAGATCGAGCTGTAGAAGAATTTAAAATGGTAGAAAAAAGAATGTTAAATTTCTTAACATTAATCAAAAAAAGAGCTAATACATACCTCTCTGAAAAAAACACGAGGGGATAGTGGCGATGAAAGATCGGCCTTCACGAATAAAAATTCAAATTATAAATGGCCCCAACCTGAATATTTTAGGCCAAAGAGAAAAAGATATTTACGGGGAAGATTCACTTTTGGCAATTCAGTCATATGTTGAGGAGAAGATAAAGGGCCTACCCGTTGCTCTTTCCTGGTTTCAATCAAATATTGAGGGAGAGATTGTTAATGAGATACAGCGATCTCTCGCAAAAGAAGTAGCGCTTCTAGTGATTAATCCCGGAGGATACTCGCATACTAGTGTCGCTATTTATGATGCGCTAAAAGCACTTCCTTGCAAAAAAGTAGAAGTTCACTTGACAAACACGCACAAACGAGAGGATTTTAGAAGAAATCGAATTACCGCAGGTGCTGTGGACGTTATAATTGAGGGTGCTGGAAAGGATAGTTACTTACTTGCCATTTTATCCCAAACATTTTGAAGGAGTTTTAAAAAATGATACCTACCACTGAACTAAAAAAGGGATTGAAGATTGAGCTAGAAGGAAAGCCGTATGTGATTTTACAATCAACGCATACTAATCCAGGAAAGGGTTCGGCCTTTGTTCGGGCCAGAATTAAAAACCTGGAAACGGGAGCAGTAATTGAACGAACCTTTAAGGCCGGGGTTGATACGGGCCTTGAACGTCCAGAACTAGATGAGCGACAAATGTCCTATATGTATTCAGACATGGAAGGATTTAATTTCATGTGCCAGAACACCTATGAAACTATTCATCTAACAAAAGAACAAATTGGTGATGATATTGGATTTTTACAAGAAGGAATTATGGTTGCCGTTATTTTTTATAAAGGCCGACCAATTTCTATCGATCTTCCAAACTTTGTTAATATTCGCGTTACTTCCGCAGAACCGGGAGTAAAAGGTGATACTGCCACTGGGGCATCTAAAAAGGCAACGCTAGAAACAGGAATGATAATAAATGTTCCGCTTTTTGTTAAAGACAATGATCTATTAAAAATTGACACAAGAACCGGCGAATATGTCGAGAGAGTTAAAGAATAAAAAAGAACTCTAAATACTTAGAGGATAGGTAATTAACTAGTGAGTAATTTTCAAAATGCGCTAGAGTGTTACAACGATAATAAGTATGATGCCGCATTTGCCTGGTTTAAAGCGACAATTAGTGAAAAGGATGGCCAAGTAGAGACAAAGCTTTTGGCCATGGAATATCTCGCAAAAATTAATATACTCCTTAAGCACAAAAATCTTTTATCCCAAATACAATTTGATCTGGCGTGTGAACTTCTTGAGAAGAGCAGTTGGTCGAGTGCTTATAAGTTATTTAAAGATGTTTTTTTGACAATTGAAAGTGAGAAACTAGAAAACTTACCAAATAAAATCCCCCGAGGAGTTTTACTTAACAATCTATGGAAAAGTTCAAGCGAAAGTGGAGAGATAGAAGACGCCAAGTATTTTTTCAACGAGGCCTTTTGGCAGTACAAAAAAAGTAATAATAGTTGGGCAATGTTAGGTCTTTTAGAAAACTATCAGGAAAAATATCCACTGCCAGACCATCTCCAAGATGAATATTTTCGCCTTCTTCTGATTTCTGGAGAGTTAGCAAAATTTCAACGGGCCACTAATTTTATTAGAGAGGATATTTCTGAGGCATTTGCGCAAGATAATTTTATTGCGTTAGTTGGCCAACCTAAATATCTGGCCCTGTTAAAGAAGTTATCACAGGAAATCTCTTGTTTTCCAAATTGGCGAGAAGATGCGGCTCTTTTTGAAATTGTTTTAGTGGAATTATTTTTAAGCATATATCCTAAAGAGATAAGTTTTCGGGTTAATCTTGATGATAGAAAAAGGCTCATAAATTTATTATTTGAATTTCTAGTGGTTTTTCCAAACAATCCGGTGGGTATATTGGTTTTGTATCAATACGGCATTGTTTTTTCTAAAAGATTTATGCTGCAAGCACTTATCCCCAACATTGCCCCCAAGCGCAGCGGTCGACGCGAAGACGATAAGATTTTTAATGCACTAAAAAACAAAAAAATTGACCTGGTAAATATGAGAACTTGTGACTACGTTGAGGTTGGTGATAGCGATTTTGAAATTGATCTAGGGGAAGATCTTTTTGTAGATAATACATCAAGAGGTGATTTGCATAAATCACCAACACAACTTATTCATGCGATAGATTATTTAATTAAAAGTGGAAACGAAGAACATATAGACAAATTAATGGAGGAGCTTAGAAAAATTGATCCTCAAAACAATTATCTTAAAGAGCTGGAGGCCAAAAGGCAAAAATCATTTTCGAATAAGGCAAATCAAGAGGTCGCGCAAAAAGATCAACAGCGAGAGGACAGACTTGTTCAGACACTAGAAAATCTCATTCACGGAGAGAGAGACGGGTTAGAGGAAAGAGAATTTCGGCAAAAGGAAAAAAGTGTTATTGATCATCTTGTTTTACAAGGACGTGAATATATTTGTGATAATGTTAGTGATTTGGCGACAGCATTTTTAAATATGCAAATGTACTCGGCGGTAGAGTTTGTCGTAAATATGGCCGAAACGGCCCCTCGTCTTACCGTAGAAGAAAAAGTTGGTCTTTCATATATTAAGGCATCGGCCTTAATGGAGCAAAAGCGGTTTTTTGATGCGCTTGCAGAGGTAGAAAGTGTTCTTGGCGGCCTGCCACTTACGAGCGAAGAGAAAAAAGACTTTTTATATTTAAATGCTGAGCTTCTTTATGCTGTGAAGGAGAGATCACGTGCATTAAAAATATATCAAGAGCTTTATAATATTGATCCAAATTATCGAATGGTGAAAAACAGGATAGGGTTAATTGAAAGCGGGAAATAAATTTTTTCTTATCTTTGCCATATTGGTTTTGTCTCTGTTCTATGGCGTCTGGGAATTTACGCAAACATCATTTTTCATTGGACAAATAAAGGATAAGGTTTCACAAGAAGTGAAGAAACAATCTGGTATTTCTGTTGCCTTTGATAATTTTCAACTCCACTTTTTTCCACCCAAAACAGTTTTACAAAATGTCGCTTTTGGTGATTCAAAAAATAAATGGAGTGCCACTTTTTCTACTGTTTCAATTTCATTTAGTCCGCTTGATATATTTTCTAGCGAGTTGGTTTTTGATGAGATAGCTGGAGAAGCGGGAACAATTAGCGTTGGACAAATAAAAAGAGATGAAAAAAAGAAAAAAAATGATAATTTATATCAATCTCTTTCGTTATTGTTGCCACCGGCCATTTCCAAAATTAAAATTAAAGATACAACCATTGATTTTGCTGGCAAACCATATGCAGAGATTGACAAGCTTTTTTTACTGCGTTCCAACAACCTATTCATAGCAGAGGCGTTCGCCTCCGACATCCAATATGGCCAACACCAGATAAGCACGTTAAGGGGCAAATGGCATATTTCTCCTAAAGAAATCAAAATCATTTCAATGGAAGTTGGTAAACACGAATCGATTGTTGCGATTAGTGGGGGAATTTTCGATGGTAAGTTAGATTTAAAACTTAGCATCGACATTGAACTTGCCAAGATATTGCGCGATTATGATATAGATCCCGCATTAATTAGTTCGGCAACAATAAAAGGGGAAATTTCCGTTATAGGCAAATTAAGCGCACCAACCTTTCGCGGAAAGATATCGGTAGAAAACTTGATATGTGATTATTTGCGCATGCAAAACATTAAGCTGACATTTTTCAGCGATAAAAATCAAAACATTTGGATAGATAAACTTCATGGTATTTTCGCAGATGGCTCAATTTCCTTGCTGGCCCCAATAAAGGTTTTTAGTAAAGACAGAGGCGATATTGTTTTTCCGGAATTATCTTTTGATTTAAAAAACATGCAGACAGATGTTGCATTGCATTTTTTGCGGAAGAGCTTTAGTAACGTTGTTGGGAAATTTACCGGAAGAGTTTTCCTTGCCCCGCGGCCAGAAGGCCTGGAAGTAGTCATCGAAAAGGGGAGTGCAATTGATAATTTTAGATTATTAAAACATGGAAGCACTAAGAATATTTTAGAAAATGAGCGGATAGGATTCGACGAGACACAGTTTTTCATTGATAAAAACAAAAAAATAACAATGAAAGTAGGATTAGAGATTGCCCAAAAAAAGGTTGTTGGAACGGGGGTTGTTTCAAGTGATGGAATTGAGATTCGTGCCAATTGCGCAGATATGGATATGAATAAATTTGGGCCAATTGTTGGGAAGAAAATTTTAGGAACGGGGCCGATTAGTGTTGTTATCACAAGGAATAAAGAAACGACACTGTTTACTTTTAATCTAAAAATGGAGGGGTTTAAGGTAATAGGCTTGGACTTGGGAAAAACATTGGCGGAGATAACATACAACTCGACAACTAATCAATTGCGTATTAATCAGGGCATGATATCTAGAGGCAATTGTCGATATACCTTGGACGGGATATTCGATTTTTCCGCGGAGAGTAATTATAATCTTAGGGCAAAGTTTGATCGCTGCAGTGCTGATAACTCCAGGGCAATCTTTAAACACTATCTTTCAGGAAGATTCCCAACAACAGAGCGCATAGATTTTACGCATTCGTCGAATTTATCGATAAAAGGAAATTTACATCAATCAAAAATATCAGTGAATGGTAAAACGCATATTTCCAGGGCCTCTATTTGGGGCGAGCGAATTAATGGAGTCGACGCTAATATCTCATATTCCAATGAACAACTAGAAGTTACGGCACTCGATTTGCGAAAGGGCTCCGGAAGAGTTAGTGGAAAGTTTTCGTGGAATTTTAATAATGGCCTTGTTGATTATGATTTGGCCATTAGAAAAATCAAATTAAGGGAGTCTGATTTATATCAACTTTTAAATTTAGGCCATGATGGAGAGTTAGCAGGAGTAATGGTTGGAAGAGGTGCTCGCGATGGCCTTGAGCATCGTCTGGAGCTAGAAATATATAACAGCACAATTGGCACAACCCGGGTCAACAACTCGCGAATAAAGATATCTGGAACGAATAAAAAAGTCTTAATAGAAGGTAATTTGTTAGGAGATAGTATAAAATTAAATTCGCTTTTATTTCTTAGATCTTCTGAAATTAAAGAGAAATCCACGCTTCATTTGGAGGTAAATGAGAATGAAATAAAAAATCTATTTGGCCTTTTTTCTGCTCACAATGCCATCGGAGCAAACATCAGAGGACAACTAAAGGGGTTTTTAGATGCCTCTTTTGACCTTGAAAATCCCGCGTCGTTAAATGTTAATTCAAACATTACGGATTTTAATTGGGGGGCTGGCGCAACACAGTTTAGTTTGATTGCACCTGCCAATTTGGCGATAAAAGAGGGAGTTATTCAAAAGTGGTATTTGAAACTAAAAAATCAAACGGGAAAGGATTTTATTATCAATTCTGGCCAGGGAGATTTTAAAAATGAGTTTAGAATTTTTTTCGACTACAATTACAATGCAGAACTTTTTTCCATCCTTTCTCCACAGATTGCCTTTGCCGCTGGAAAGGTTGAAGGGATGGCCGTTTTTATTGGAAAAAAAGGAGGCGGACAATACCACGCAAGTGCTAAAGGAAGAAATATTGATATACGCTTAAAAAATATTCCCAACGACTTTTCTATGGTCAATTTTAATGTTGTTTTTGATGATAAAAAAATAATTTTTGATAATTTTTCTGCCAAATATGGAAATGGGAATGTTTCGGCCTCTGGACGTGCCGATTTTTCTCAAGATCTTTTTTCTCCGGCAGTTGATTTGAATTTATCCTTACGACAGGTGCAAGTTCCCTTTATGTCTAATTCTAGTGCCCTTGTTTCTGGGGATTTTGAGGCCAATGGGAAAAAACGCCCATATTATGTTTCAGGAAGAGTTTCTGTTTTATTTGCTGAATTGCTTGAAGATTTCTCGGAATTTTATAAACTTAAAATTGTAAATAAAACCCTGGACGGAATTCTTCCTACCGAAAGAGAGGAGGATAAACAGGCCTTTGTTGATTATAAAATTGATGTCAATTTTATGCGCGGTATTTCGTTTAAAAATAGTTATATTGATTCTCGTTTTTCCGGAGAAGGGGTACTAAAGGGAGAGGACGCTGACATGAGGTTTGTTGGTAATTTTGCCGCAATTAAAGAGACATCAAAGTTTAAGTTCAAGGGACATGAATTTAAAGTTTATGACGGGAATATATTTTTTAGTGAAAACAAGGATAAGCAAGCTATAGAAGTGAAAATTAATAGTACTGGGCAAATTGGAAATTATAAAATAGCTCTTAATGTAGATGGCCGGCCGGAAAACCTATTATTGAAAATGGAATCTAATCCCCCTCTTTCACAAAATGACATTCTTTCCTTGCTGGCCCTTGGAGTTACAACTACGGCCAGTAAAAATCTAGAAGAAAGTGATTTAAGCGCGGTAGCAACTTTGGGGCTTGGAAACTTGTTGGCCGATCAGCTGCAAATTAGTAAAAACATTGCTAATCCCCTGGGCCTTCAACTAACAGTTTCTCCCGAACTAGGAGAAGAGACAGACGAACAACAACTGCAAAATGTTTCCAGTAGTACAGATACAGCTTCTAAAATTCGCTCTACGACGGTAGTTAAAATTAAAATGAATCTGGCAACTAATTTGGATTTATCCCTCTCTAGTACTGTTGGTGGTGCCACTGGCCAGAAACAAGAGATGCATATAGATTATGGTATTAATAAAAATATGTCGCTACAGGGAGTGTATGAATCAAAAAGTAGCGCAGACAACACCACAGAGACAACGAACTCTGCAGGGTTTGACTTAATATATAGAAAATCGTTCAAGTGATATTAAACCAATGGACGGCCATAAAAAATTATATTCAATCTGTAATTACTTCTTTTTAGCTGGTATTTTTCTTTTTAATTTTTCATGGGCCCTCGCAGCGTCTTCGGTGCTTCCCGTGACCTTATCATGCGAAGGAGGCGGCCAATGTCCTTTTTCTTTGGGACAACTGTTTCCTTTATCTCAACGATATAGCATTGAGGATGTGAGAAAAAAGCTTTCTGTTTTTATTTCCACAGACAAGTCGATAGCTCAATTTCGTTACGAGATATATTTTACCGAGGAGAGGTATCAGGTTCGACTTTTTTATAAAGAGAAAAAACATATTAACAAGATTACGGTTGTTGGTGATGTTGATGTTGATCTTCTCGCAGTGAGGGCCGCCTTGCCATTTAAAGAGGGAGAGTACTTTCCAGATGGCCAAGAGATGCGCCAGGAGTCTCCTAAATATATAATCAAATATCTAAAGGGGTTGGGGATAAACGTTATTAATGTTTCCTGCGAAATAAGACCGATCAAAGGTGAAGAAGTTGAAATAATCTATATTATTGGAAATGCCAGAGAGATAATGGTTTCAGATATAATAATTCGAACGGACGTAGAAATTGATCTTTCGGCGGTAAAAAATACATTTTTACGCTTTAAGCATCATCCCTGGGATCAGGTTGAAATTGATACAACAATTGCGCAAATTGCAAAAGATCTTTTTGAGCAAGGCCATTACGGTATAAAAATAACTTCCTATCAACAGATGGAGAATAATCACCACTTTGCCAAATTGTTACTCTCTGTTGCTGTCGGAGATAAAATAACATTAAGTTTTTCTGGCAATAAAAAATTCTCTCGACAGGAGCTAATCTCTCATCTACACAAGGCCATAATTGCTAATCAATTATCTTTTTCTGAGCAAAGCGCCCAGGTGGCAATTATTGATCTTTACGAAAGTGTTGGGATTTATAATACCAAGCTAACTTCCCATGCGCTATTTGGAAGAGATTTAGAGGGGCGTAAAAACAAAAATATATATTTTTATATTACGGAAGGAAATCATATAAAGCTACCGCCACCATTGTTAAAAGGCGCAACACTTTTTTCTCGCAAGAAACTTGTTGAACTATACAATAAAACAGGGAGTGATTTGGTAAGGGCCGGAAACTTAGATAGAAAATTCTTGACAGATTTTTCACGAATTATACAGGAAGAATATGTTAAAAATGGTTTCTTATCAGCAGAAATATCGTCTCCTCTTATTTCGTTTTATGATAATGGCCAACGTGCCTCCGTGGAATATTCAATCAAGGAGGGGGTGCAAACGGTTGTAGAGGAAATAAATTTTTTAAACGTACCAAGGTGGCTGCGAAAAAAAATCATAAAACAGTTAACCAATATGCCAAGAAAAGCACTGGATGCCTCGGTCGTTTCTGCGGAATATCAGAAGGCCTTGGAGATTATAAAAAACAATGGATATCTTTTTGCCCAGATCTCAGATCGCTCAGTTCCGGAAATGGTTGATTATTCTTTGGACTATAAATTTGCTAGGCTCAATTATGACTTTTATCTTGGAAAAAGCGCTAAATTTTTTGGTGCAAAAATTTTAGGGAGAGAGAAAACGCAAGAAGTTGTTATATTGCGGGAAATTTTATTTTCCCGCGGAGAAACAGTAACGGCAACGGCCCTGGAAGAACTTAAAAACAAGTTGCTTGCGCTAGGAATTTTTTCACATGTCTCAATCATGCCAGAAACAATTAATGAGAAAGAGGGCGAGGTAGAGGTGCTCTTAAAAATAACAGTTAAAGAGAGTGATGCAAAAATTATAGAATTGGCCCCTGGATTTAGAACAGATATCGGTTATAAACTATCATCTGCCTTTCTCGTAAACAATGTTAATGGCCTCAATAGATCCTTTGCTCTTCGTTCACAAGTAAACCGCAGGGTAGATCTAACAGGACTGAATGAAGATAGACCACAAGGAAAAGAAAACCTTTTAGAATACAACATTGATCTTAGTTTCTCGGAGCCATATTTTCTTATTCGGGAGTTGAATTCTCAGGTGGAGTTTTCTACTTCTCGGAAGCGCTTTTATGCTTTTGATGCAGATATTCGCAAATTTTCCACTTCACTTTCTAAAACGATATTGGGACATGTTGATCTTGGCCTGCGTTATCAGTTAGAGGATTTTTCACAATTTAATGGTATAGAGGGGGATGATCAAAATAATAACGATTATTTTAGAATTGGAGGGATTGTTCCATCAATTGCCCTAGATTGGCGCGATGATAAAATTAGAACAAAAAAGGGTGCCTATTTTTCACTGTCTTTAGAATTGTCAAATGCTGATTTTGGTTCACAAAACCAAAAAGATCGCGTTATTAATTTTAGCAAAATTATTTCACGAAATCGCTTCTATTTTCCGCTTGGGGATTGGGTTGTTGCGTCTTCTATTTCTCTCGGACGTGAAGATAACTTAGATCCAGATCATTCTCGTAGCTATATTCCCTCCGTGAAGGTTTTTCGCATGGATGGAGTAGACTTGGTACGAGGTTTTTCTAGCGAAGAGATCAATCGCCTACCAAGCGGAAGTGATGTTGGTGAAGTGCGGGTAACAGATGAGGCCTATTTTGTTAACTACAAAATTGAACCTCGCTATGCGGCCAGTGATGCTATCATTGTTGCGTTATTTTTGGATGCCGGCCGTGTCTATGTAAATCAATTTGATCCGCTATCAGTGCGTTCAGCGGCGGGGGCCAGCCTGAAAGTTTTAACGCCGATTGGGACTCTTGATTTTGATTATGGTATAAAGCTTGATCGTCGGCAAACAGGGGGAGAGGCGGAGAGCTTTGGCCGATTTCATCTCGCAATAGGCTTTTTTTAGTTATTTTTTGCCTTTTCCAACAACATTCGGTGATTTTTGTAAAGATCTTTTTAAAAAGTTTGTTATTGACTAGCGGCCCCCACATCCTATATAACCACTCTCTAAATTTGCTTTTTTTAAAAAATAGGTTTCTTTAATTAATTAGGCAGGTCATTATGTATACTCAAAAATCGTTTGTTCTTAAACCAGCAGAAGCTCAAAAAAAATGGTACCTAATTGATGGCAAAGACATGATTGTTGGCCGTCTAGCAACAGAAGTTGCACGAATTTTACGAGGAAAAATCAATCCTAAATTTACCCCCAATACTGATTCCGGTGATCATGTGATCGTTATTAATGCAGAGAAAGTTAAGTTCACAGGAAATAAGTGGGAAGATAAAAACTACAACTGGCACACAAACCACATTGGTGGAATTAAAAAACGGACAGCAAAAGAGCAGCTGATTAAACATCCGGAACTAATTGTGTTAGAGGCAGTTAAAGGAATGCTCCCAAAAACTACGCTAGGAAGAAGTCAACTTACTAAGCTAAGAGTGGTTGTTGGGGAGTCGCACAATCATGAGGCACAGAAACCAGAAGTTTATAACATTTAATTATTAAACCTTTAGAGGAAGAAAGTTATGGCAGTAAAAGGAAAAGTATACAAGGCCCATGCGGTGGGAAGAAGAAAGTGTGCGGTTGCACGCGTCTACATGTCAGAAGGCTCTGGAAAAATAACTATTAACAGACGGCCTGTTGATAACTATTTTGAAAAAGGAACTTCACAATATGTAGTTAATCAACCGCTTACCCTTTTAAACGCATCAGGAAATTATGATATCCTTGTTAATGTTAGAGGTGGTGGTACCACAGGACAAGCAGGTGCTGTTCGTTTGGGAATTTCGCGAGCACTATTAAAAATAGACCCAACGCTTCGCCCGGCGCTAAAAAAGGCCGGATTTTTGAGCAGAGATGCAAGAAAAGTTGAACGGAAAAAATGTGGTATGTCTGGAGCAAGAAAAAGATACCAATTCTCTAAACGATAATTCAAAAAGAGAAATAATTCAAAAAAGGCCCACAGTAAGGAAACTTTCTGTGGGCCTTTCTGTCTTAGTTCTATAAACCAAAACAGTTGTGCCTAACAAAAACTAATGAAACCAATGTAATTGTTAAAAACCATCAAAAAATAAAGTTTATTTCATAAAATCCGACACGAAACTTAAATAGTTTTTAAACTAATATTCTTCGGAGAGGCGCAACGATGAAAATATTTAATCGTCAGACCATAAAAAAGTTTCTGAAAAACCCCTGTCAACTCCTTCTGATAACGATGATATTCGGAGTAACTCTAATTGTGTCCCCATCCTGTGTACCAGTTTCTAGGCTCGAGATGTCGGAAGACAGATCTCCCACTGCAACTACTCCAACTGTGGATAATTCTATAAATCAAAATAACTCTGACTCTATAACCAGCCTCTTTTGGGATGCTCCCGTTGAAGGATTGACTGTTTTGCTCAAAGAGAGCGGAAAAACTGTTGTCACTGGCAAGCGTGGAGAATTTAGTTGTAAGCAGGGAACAGAGGTGGTTTTCAAAGTGGGAAAAGTTGTTCTTGGAAGTACAAGGTGTGCGGCCATAATCACTCCGATTGACTTGATTGTTAAAGACAAAAACTCTATGGCGAACGATGAATATACTCCTCTCGAAAAATATAATGAACTAACTTCAGCCGAGCAGCAAGCGGTAGTCAATATTGCTCGTCTTCTACATACAGTGATGAGTAATGATATTTCAACAAACGTAATGGTTATTAGCACAACCTCTGAAGAGCTATTAACTTATGGATTTACAGAAGCACTTGGGAACAGTTGGGACGAGGAAGTCGACTTTGAAAACCAGGTGACCATAGATAGTGCGTTGGAAGCAATAAAAAACAAGCTTAGTGCACCAATATCGAAATATGAAATATCTTATGAAACAGCGGCAGAACATTTAGAGGCAAACCTAGCGTTTCTTTCAAACAAAGATACGATTATAGCGCTAAGTGTTTTTGAATTTTTTGAGACATTTTCCAGTTACAATATAACAGGAACAGCAAGCAATCTCCCGCTTTGCAATGAAAGTGATTGGAGTTATACAGAGGGCGAGTGCCAAACTGAATCCAACGGAAATAGTTTTATACAGGGCGTTTGGCGCAAAATTAGCGCATGTTCAGGGGATGTTGAGTATCCCTCAATAATACAAATTCCGTGTACCGCAACGGCAATACCAACAAGTACACCAATTCCAACGGCAATACCAACAAGTACACCAATTCCAACGGCAATACCAACAAGTACACCAATTCCAACGGCAACACCAACAAGTACACCAATTCCAACGGCAATACCAACAAGTACACCAATTCCAACGACTACTCCTATACCGCACACTGTCAGCGTTGCGGCAAATTTTAGACAGGCAATTTACGACTATTTCCTAAGTGACCAATATCGAGATCGCATAATTCTGGATTATTCTTCCTCCGGGGCCTCCTCTTGTACAATCAGCGGAACAATCACTCCGTTTGTTATTGATACTAAGGCCACCAAGGGTGCTTATACTGTGATCTATGTGTATGATGTTGGCACATATTCTGCCAAAGTAACCTGTAAAGCCGCCGATGGATCTAGTTCCACCGCAACGGCTTCTTTTGAACTAAAGGCCTGCACCCCCAAAAAATTATATTCTGCTGATTATGGAACAATGTGCAGTTCTGTTTCAGGAGTTGAGCGAATACAGCCGGCCACCTGTAATGCAAGTGGATCGGCCATAGTATATGGTAGTTGTACCCTTGTTTGTGAACAGGGTTATCGTCTAAATAGTAGTGGCGTTTGTGTCGAAATGAAAGGACTTAACTGCACAGAGATCAAAGGGAAGTGGCCAGGCATATTGGCCGATGACTATCTGTACCTATCAGTTCTTGGCTGGAGCGGATATCCTGTTTTAAAAGGATATCGGTACAGAAAGTGTGAGATGGTGGCTCCGGCCACCTCTGTTGATAGCACAGATATAACGACTGAAGCAACTTGTTCTCCCAGGGTGCACGGGATGTATAATACCACTAAAAACAAGTGGTGCGTGAAAGTAAATAATTCCACAAGTAACTATACAACACCGACTCGGGTCGGTGCTAGAATAGAGTATAACCAATACAAAGCCTTGTGTTTTGAACAGGAACAGAGCAATCCCGACTATCAGTATTTACTGTCTACCGGGCCATATAATAAGAATGCATACGCAATTACTTGGCCTGGCGAATGGGGAACTAATAGCAAGGGATTAACCACCTACAGTGGGATTGCTTACGCAAGCGAAGCGCCTACTGCTTATGCAAATTGCCCAGGAAAATATTCTTACTACGATATTAGCACAAAAAATTGGAAGGTAGAAACTTGCAGCGATAGTACCTGCTCATATCAACAAACAGTTCAATGTTACATGAATCCTAACTTGTGTGGAGGCAAAACTACGGGCACAACTACCATCACATCACACCGACAGTGTATTACTGCGGTCGCTTGCCATTATGCCCGGTATAATTGGCGAGATGTATATAGTGAAGATACCAGCCGGCCCTAGTCTATATTTGTGTGAATCACCAAAGAATAAATTGAATTATTCAATATAACTAATGATATACAAGTACGGCCTGGCAATATAACAAAAACAATCAAGTATTTCCCTGATTAATCCGATAAGGAATTAAAGGCGGGGTTATGCAAACAAGAAGTATTTTTAAGGTCATTTTGTTTTTTAATCTCTTGATTGGAACAAGAGAACTCTATTCTACTCAATTTTTACCCTCATCCATAGAAGACCAACTCTTAAGTTCATCGGCGGTTATCTGGGGATATTACAATGATGAGACCTATAAAAAATTGCCCACTGGGCAAGTCGTTACAGAAGCATCTTTTTCAGTCATAAAATATGCGGGAGCAATTGAAGGCGAAACCTTCAATCAGCATGCCTTTAAAGTCCTTTTTCCTGGGGGTGTTTGGGAAGATATTGTTTATGATATCAGCGGAGCGCCAAGTTTTTCTTCAAAGGAAGAGGTTATTTTGCTTTTACGCAAAGATGGATATGGCCATTGGATAACAAATCTTTCAATGGGCAAATATGGAGTGCAAAAACAACTAGATGGTACTTACCTAATGTCGGCAATTTTTCCGGATCATCCACAGCTAGGGAAAATTGCCATGGCCGATTTTGAGAGACAGATAGAGGAGCGCTTTCACGAGAAACTACATTTTATAATTAATGGACAGGGGGAAATTTTTCCTAACAAAACCGGAAGCAAGCAAAAGGAAATTGCCTCGGCGGTAAACGGTCGGTCTGGAAGGATGCCGGCCTCAGAAGAGAGCATAGAACGAGAAAATCAAATAAGTATGTTCTGGTTAATGATAATTTTTAGTTTGCTTGGACTGCTTTCTTCATATCTCGTCAAGCTACGAAAATAGCAGGACAATTATGCGAATAAACCATTGGGCCTATTTGTGGCGATGCTTTTGGATAGTTTCATCTTTCACGATATCTACTTCGTTGTTGGCCTATGTACAAAACAGATCAATATATGGCGATAAAGTAAAATGGCCGCATAGAACAATTGCTATAAACGTAGTCACTGGTAACAGCTCCAATCTTTCGAAAGAAGAGGTAGTTTCTATCATTAAAAACTCTCTCGGAATCATTGGCGATAGCGGATGGCAGCAGCACAGTAATCTTTCCTTCACATTGACGATAGATGCTGCGCCTGCAAAAAACAAAAATGATATCTATTTTACAAAAAGTGGTGAAACATTTGCGGGGTTATCATGTGAGGCCAGTGGGGTTATTGGGAAGACAGAAACGATGTATCGCCAAAGTAGTGGAGAGGTTTTAGAGGCAGATATATTGCTTAACGATAATTGCTTTTTTTTTGCAGATCCTTCTGCCGGCGCAATGTATTTGGGAAATGCCGTAGTTCACGAGCTGGGACATCTTTTGGGATTAGGGCACAGTGAGGTGGCGGATTCTGCAATGTTTTATCTGTTAAACGATGGGCAGCGAGAGTTGCATTCGGACGATATTGCAGGAGTCGAAGAAGTATATCCGGGAAATATAAGTAAAGGCTCCATTCGAGGAGTGATTGTTGGCGGTAGTCGTCTGCCTTTGGGGGTAATGGGGGGACAGATAGAGGCCTTTTCATCCAACAATGGACAATTAATTGCTTCGGCAATTTCTGATGTAAATGGTAATTTTAAAATCAGCGGATTGCCAATAGACGATACATATTATTTGTATGTTCGTCCCTCGAAATATTTGGCCATACTTCCAGAATACTTTCAAAGCAGCAAAAAAGATTTTTGCCAATCTGGCACAAATTATCGAGGGAGTTTTTTTCAAAGCTGTTTGGCCTCAGAGCAGGGCCTTCCCCAGGGTATCAGATTATATACTGGCAATAGTTCAATTGACGTAGGAAAAATTTCAATTGGTTGTTCGCAAAAGGTATTGCCTGAATATATTGAAGATAAAGAATTAGAAAGCAATGAGTGGCAAGTTTATGATGATAGTACAGAGATTGCCGGTAATTCGGTAGTAGGAATTTTTACGGGAAGTGAAATTAACGCGGGGACAGGAGATGTTTTTACAATTGATTTATCTGATTATGAGGTTAAGAGCGGGGAAATTTTTTTAGATGTCAAACTGATATATCAAAAGTTATATTCTCCTCTTCGCCTATCAATTTTGGCCCAAGACTCGTTTGGTGCGGTTTTGGAAAATCAAAATACCGAAGGATACACGGAAAATAATTATGGAGAGAAAAATTTTGACATTATTGAACACTATCGTCTACAAAGCGGCCGCAGTGGATTAAATCGTTACACAATAACAATAACTCCTGATGGGCAGGCATATAGTGAAAATGATTTTCTAGATGCGTCTAATTTTTTAGACGATATGCGCTATTATTTTCTGGTTTTTACGGTAAGCGAAAAGCTTTTAACCTCTCAGTATAAGGTAATTTCTTCTAAGCTTTTTCCTACACTAAGCGACAATCAAAGTTGTCTAGATGGAGAAAATACCTACTCGGTTTTGGCCAATATCAGAGAAAAAGAGAACACTACTACTGAAGGGGCAAAGAGCAACAGTAGTGTGGCAAGTTTTGTAAGTTGTGGAACAATCAATTTCATCGATAATAATCAAGGCCCACCGTCGGTTGGTGGGGCCCTGATTGGGTTTGTCATGGCACTATTTGTCCGTTGGTTTTATGGACTAGCAAGTAGACGAAAAATTGCCGGCTAAAAAGGCTTGGAATATTGCAAGGTTAGTATCATAATTAAAAGATATAAATGGGCCTTTATGATGAAGGATTGTTATGAAAATAAATGGATTTATTTTTATCCTTTCGCTAGTAACATCGATGGTATTTGCGGGTAATTTGCTTGATTCAAAAGTTTTAATTCTAACAGGCAATAAGACATCTAATTATATGGCCGAAGGAATTTTTTCTAATGGCAAAGGAGAGATTGCCAAATCAGAGCTGAAGGCAATTCGTCATGCATATACCGATGAGCAAGGATATGAAAGGTTGGTTTTTGATTTTAGTACAGAAGTGCTTCCACAGGTTTATGGGAATTTTTCTGGGAAAGAGAAAAAAATATATTTGGATCTTTTTAACACGACCCTTAATTCAAAAATTGATTCCTTTGGAAATAGTAAGTTTGTGAATGAATTAGATCTTTTCCCAATTACGTCGGAGTCTCTCTCCTTGGAAATCACGCTGAAGGAGCAGTTGTCGGTAGATGTTTTTTACCTACAAAATCCCGCTCGACTTGTAATTGATATACGTTAAAAAAAGGAAAAATAAATAGCATAAGGAGCCACCAAAATGTCTGACTATGACAACGATTATCAGATCCAAATTAAACACAAGCCAGCCGATGAAAAAGTAAAATTTCCGGAGGCAGTAGTTATTATTCCCATAATGAATAGTCCGATTTTTCCAGGAATGATTGCGCCTATAATTTTGAGTGAAGATAAATTCACGACAGAACTTGACGATCAATTATGGAAGTCGGGATATATTGCTCTAAATTTAGTTAAATTTAAAGAAGGGGAGAAACATGTTGAAGAAGAGATGAGTGCGGAAGAGGAATATGAATTAGAAAATAGAGAGATTAACGCTCACGATATTTATAAAGTTGGAGTTCTTTGCAAAGTAGTAAAAAAATTAAAACTTCCAGATGGCTCAGTTAATATTTTAGTTCATGGAATTAAGCGTTATCGTGCCTCAGATATCATTCAAGATTCACCACTTTTAATTACTAAGATAGAAGTTTTTGATGACATTATTGAAACTGATGAGGAGCTTGATGCCTTTGCTCGTTCAGTAATGAACCAGGTTCGCAAACTCAGCGAAATCAATCCTTACTTCAATGAAGAGATGAAGTTGGCGATGATTAATTCTCCCTCTTCTGGGGCCATGGCAGATCTCGTGGCCTTTGCTCTTTCTTTGGACATTCCAGAGGCACAAGATTTTCTCGAAACGCTGGTAGTTAAGAAGCGCTTTGCAAAACTGCTAGTCTATTTGAAGCGCGAAAAGGATGTTGCCGACATTCAGAAGAAAATATCTGACGAGGTTAACGATAAGGTTAACAAATATCAGCGGGAATATTTCTTGCGCGAACAGTTAAAAGTTATTCGCGGTGAATTGGGGATGGATGAAGATGATAAGTCGCGTGATTTGAATAAAATCAAAGAACGACTTGATAAAAAGGGGCTGCCGGAGTTGGCGATGAATGCGGCCAAAGAAGAGCTAGAGCGTCTAGAAGTAATTCCGGATAGTAGTCCTGAATATAATTTGGCCAGAACCTATATAAACTGGATGTTAGATCTTCCATGGAATGAACATGATAAAGAGCTTATTGATATCACTGCTTCGCGTAAAATTTTAGAAGCAGATCACTATGGACTCGAAGCGCCCAAAGAGCGTATTTTGGAATTTTTGGCAGTCAGAAAACTTCGACCCCAATACGACGGAACAATACTTTGTCTTGCCGGCCCTCCGGGAGTTGGGAAAACTTCTTTGGGAAAAAGTATAGCACGTTCCCTTGGCAGAAAGTTTTATCGCTTTAGTTTGGGAGGAATGCGCGATGAGGCAGAAATCAAAGGCCACCGGCGAACTTATGTCGGCGCAATGCCGGGAAGAATTATTCAAGCGCTAAAGCGAGTTGCCGTAAACAATCCTGTGATTATGCTCGATGAGATTGATAAATTAGGAAGCTCTATTCATGGAGATCCGTCCTCGGCATTATTGGAAGTGTTAGATCCAGAGCAAAATAATTCATTTATAGATAACTATTTAGATGTTCCTTTTGATTTATCCAAAGTGCTATTTATTGCAACGGCAAACTATATTAACGACATTCCTGCGCCTTTGCGGGATCGAATGGAGATTATCGAGCTGAGTGGTTATACAATCGAAGAAAAAATTTCTATTGCCAATAAATGGGTTATTCCTAAGCTTTTGGAAAAGCATGGATTAAAAAGGAAAGATTTTTCAATCACGGCAGCAGTTTTAAAAAAATTAATTAGTGATTATGCTCGGGAGCCGGGAGTGCGACAACTCGAACAGTATATTGCTAAGCTTTGTCGTCGTGCGGCACTAGATAGAGTTTCACATAAAGGGCACAGACACTTTGTGCCACAAGTGGATAAGCTGGAAAGTTTATTGGGTAGTGCAAAGTTTCAGACAGAACATGCACTAAAGAGTTTACAGCCAGGCATTGTTACAGGGCTTGCTTGGACACAGTTTGGGGGAGAGATATTATTTATTGAAACTATTCCGTTACGCGGAAAAGGGGAGTTTAAATTGACCGGCCAGTTGGGTGGCGTAATGCATGAGTCGGCAACTTTAGCATACAGTTATGTGAAGAAGATGCTGCAAAAAGAAATTCTGGATGCAGAGGAAAAGCAGATTAACAAGAAAGACAAAAAATCTGGCAAAGCAAATAAAAAAAATGGCAAGAAACCAACTTCGGTTTCGGAGACATTAACGCCTAAAGAAGAGGCCGCCAGCAGTACTTTACCCCAGTCGCCGCTAGATTTTTTGGCCGCACATGAAATTCACCTTCATCTTCCTGCGGGAGCAACACCGAAAGATGGGCCTAGTGCGGGTATTACAATGGCATTGGCACTTTATAGTCTTGCAACACAACGGCGGGTAAAAACTGGTTTTGCTATGACGGGAGAATTAAGTCTCACAGGTAGAGTGTTACCGGTTGGTGGGATTAAAGAAAAAGTACTAGGCGCAAAGCGTGCCGGAATAACCAGCATTATTTTACCCAAAGAAAATGAAAAGGACTTGAAAGAAGTTCCAGAGCGCCATCGCAAAGGCATTACTTTTTATCCCGTTGGCCATTTTGACGAAGTGGTAAAGTTGGCAATTTCTAAGAGTAGCTAGTGTCATGGCGCCTATGAATTGAAAGCGCACACAAAATAGTAATTTAGTAAACTATTTATTTTTGGGGAATTATTTGCAGCTTCTTTTAAAAGAGATCCCTAACGTTAATTTTAGTAAGCCACAAGACGATATGCCTTTTAGAGAGGCGTTTATATGGCCAGATTCAAAAAAATTTTTGATATTAAAGCGATCTTTGCTTTGTTATTTATTCTTACTGCATCGATGGGGATTGCTCGTGAATATGTAATCTATAGTATTATGCAAGATATTCCTATGGGCGAACCAAGGGAAGTAGTGAAGAAAAATTTCTATATGAATATTGGAAAAAGGCAGGGAGTAAAAGAAGGTACTGAGCTTGATGTTTTTCGTAATATTTCCATACTAGATCCATATAACAACAAACAACGTTATAATTATAAAGTAAGAATTGGTCTTTTAGAGGTAATTCACTCCGAAGATGAGGCGTCAATTGGTATGCTAAAAGAACTTTATAAAGATACCAAGACACCTTTTTTTGAACTAGAAGGGATTATGATCGGTGATAAAGTTGATGTAAGTGTAAGGCGTGATTAGGGAGTAGGAGGTATTCCTTGAATTGCCTTAACAATTTCTCGGCGTGATTTAATCATTTCAATCATGCTATTAATTGCCTTCATTGTTTTTTCCATGCGAACTAATTCTTTAGACTCTGGCAGATTCTTCTCGCTAACCTGGGCCTGAATAGTTTTTAATACGAATACCCCCATTCCTTGGGCAATTACAAGTTGATTACTTATATCATGCAAAAAAGTACGCTCTTTAAGAATATAATCATTGAATGCTTCATCTATGGCCATGTGGTGCCTCTTGGTTGTTGCATGTTTGTAATGCGAGTTCCTATCTAAGAATTATATCTAATCTCTTACTTTTTAAAAGATAGGCAAACAGCACATTGTCATGAAAGTCGAGTTCTTTAAGTTTTAAAATTTGTGGTATATTTGTTGGTATGGGGGAAGGAGAAAAGACAATAAGTTTTGTTATTCTAACGCCATTATAGACACCAAAAAAGGTCGCTTGATAGCAAAGGTGGCCGGCAGGAATATCTTCTCGCGCAAATCTTTGTGTTTTGCACGCAGTACAGCTCGTTAATAAATAAAATGGTCGCTTCATCTACTGTCTTTACTGCGAGTCTATATAATGTATTCACTCAGCTATTACTCTGTTTTTTCTAATTTAATCACGCAATCGAAAAATTTTTCATGACTTTTTATTATTTTTACTCTAAGTAAGAGAGTAATATCATTGTCGATTTATTTGAGAGGTATAAGATGGCCAGGATTACTATCGAGGATTGTTTAGAGAAAGTTGAAAATCGCTATGAATTAGTTCACTTGGCAATCAGACGAGTAAAGCAGCTCCGAAACGGAGCAGAACAGTTAGTTTCCAGTAAAAACAAGCATATTGTTACTGCGCTTCGTGAAATTGCGGCCGGAAAAGTAACTCACGCCCCAGTTAATGAGTACGATTCAGACGAATTTTAGTTCTTTTTATGCGGTTTTTTCTTAGTGGGGATCAATTTTAATATATTTCATATAGTTGGCGATCATATCAGAATGTCGAAAATTTTTTAGATGCCCATGCAGCAGAATGTAGTCCCGTCCATAAAATAACATAATTCGTGGAAGATCTTCTTGTACAATATTTTCCATTTGTCGCATCAACTTATATTTTTCTTCGCCATCATTCATTATTTTAAGTTTTTCAAAAAGAGAATCAAATTTGGGGTTGCTGTAATAGGAAGAGTTTGGGCCGGGAGGAATTTTTTCAGACACCAACAATTGCAAACAATTTTCTGCATCTGGATAATCCATCTGCCAACCGCCTTGCCAAAGCTGCATGCTTCCTTCCTTGGCCTTTTGCAAAAACTTTGGAAAAGTGTTGGGAACAACTTCCACATTGATCCCAAGATGTTTTAAGTTTTTTGCAATAAAATTTCCCTGTTCCCGTGCTGTTAAATTATCGGCCCTTAAATCAAAGTGTAGGGTGGGAAGCCCCTTTCCATTGGGAAAGCCGGCAGCTGACAGAAATTCTTTGGCCTTTTTTAAATCATACTCAAATGGTAAAACCCGCGCAGGGTCATAGCCTGGCACTCCGGGGGGGTATATTGAATTTGCCTTGAGGCCAACATAATTGGTGTATATTTTGATAAAATCTTCAATGTCGATAGCGTGTGCAATTGCTTTGCGCAATAACTTGTTTTTTCCTAAAATCGGATCTTTCATGTTGAACTCAATCCACCAATAGGTAAGAGATGGTGATATTTGTAGTTGAACATTTCGGTTTTTAAGTTCGTCGGTTAAATCCCTGTTGGGGGTTATGGCATTAGAGAAATTGTCGCCAGGCAATACCGCAAAATCAATTTTTCCTTTTAGGAAACTTAACCAGCGTGTTTTACCCTCTTTCATTATGGAAAAATCTATTCCCTCAACAAAAGGAATTTTTTTACCAGCATCATCAAGCAGTCCGGAAGTATTTGCAACACGATCTCCCTGTGAAGGATAGTAGTCATCGCGATATTTTTCAAAACGCTCAAGTCTTAGGCCGGTTGAAGGAGTCCAATTTGCCAATTGAAAGGGGCCAGTCCCAACAACATGTTCTCTAAGGTCATTTTTATAATAATAAAAAGATTCTATGGGGATTGGTGCGGAAAAACTCATTGCCAGGGCAGAAAGCATTTGAGGATAGGGCGCAACCAAATCAATTATGAGTGTATAATCGTCGGGAGCAGAAAGTCCTTCGATGGGTGTTGATTCAAATTTAGAAAAATCGTCACCAACAATTTCTGTAAATTTTGCAACACCCTTGATGCTATTTTCAAACATCCAGTTTCCCTGACTTTTAGTTGGGTGGAATGCCAAGCGCTTAAATTGAGTGATAAAGTCAGATGCTTTTACAACTCTTTGTGTTCCGGCAATAGATGGATCGTTATGATAAACAACATTTTTCTTAATTTTGATTATGTATCTTGTTCCATTATTTTCAATAACTGGCATATCTTGGGCGAGAAGAGGTACAATGCTGTATGGCCTTTTAAGATAGTGATATTGATACAGAGTTTCATAGCACTGATAAATGACTGCCGCAGAAATTGTATCATAAGAAGTTGCTGGATCGAGAGTAGAAACTTCTCCGGCCATGGATAGATGAAGACGATTTTGCTCTCGTTCATGGGCCACAGGGCGGCGACAAGAAAAAATAGTCAAAAGGATTATACTAAAAATAAAAAAAAGAGTTCGGGTAAAATAAAAGTTTATGATGTGCATTACCTAATACGCTAACACAGTTTATTAAAATAGAAAAATAAGTTTTACACATCAGCCGAGTGAGAATCATCAAAATTATAATCGCCATTATCTGACCAAATTTCATCTGAACAAAAAGGAATTTCTTGCAAAAAGGAACGAAATGAAGAAAAAGAGTGCCCTTTTGTCACTAGTGCGACAATGATTTTATTTCGCATTGCCGACGGGATTGTTGCAGAATCAATTCCGTTGGTGCGTATGGATTTGCTTATAATTGAAAGAATTTGATCTTTGCTCGATATGTTGCAGTCAGAAAAAACAGTATTAATCTTTTCTATAGTAACGGTTATCCCTTCAGCGGCCAAAGTTTTCTTTATGAGCGTAACAGATAAATTTCGCTTAACCAACAAGCGAATTTTTGCCATGGTATAGTTATCTTCTTGATAGATTCCGGCATCATTCATGTGCGCAATGATTTTATCCACCAGGGATCTCTCAAGGCCTTTATTCAAAAGCTTTTGAGAGAGTTTTACCTTAGAGTAATCCCTGCGTGATAATAAACTCATTGCGTAGGCAAGTCCCTTTTTGAATTGCCTTTCATCTTCATCAATCATTGTACTACTTTTTTATTTTTTTTGTTGGAATCAGTTCGTTTATCTAATTCATCTTCTATAGAGTCATCAATTTCCCCTGTCTCAAAATTAATATTGCTGCTAGGGGTGGTTCCTTTGTTTAGATTGTGTCTTTCTAAAACTTTTGCGCGAATTTCTTCGGCCATTTCTGGATTTTCGGATAGAAATTTTTTGGTATTTTCTCTTCCCTGGCCCATTTTGGCGTTGTTATAAGAAAACCATGCGCCGGCCTTCTCAATAATCTTCTCCTCTACCGCAATATCAATTAAATCTCCAAACTTTGAAATTCCTTCGTTAAACATGATGTCAAACTCAACACTTCGAAAGGGAGGAGCAACTTTGTTTTTAACAATTTTAATTTTAGTGCGATTGCCAATTACCTCCTCGCCATTTTTTATAGGCCCAACACGGCGAATATCTATTCTGATTGAAGAGTAAAATTTTAAAGCATTTCCACCAGTGGTGGTTTCTGGATTTCCAAACATCACTCCGATTTTCATGCGAAGCTGGTTAATAAAAACAACAGTGGTGTTTGAACGAGAAATAGAACTGGTTAGTTTGCGAAGTGCCTGAGACATTAGCCTGGCCTGCAGGCCCATGTGTGAGTCTCCCATATCACCTTCTAGTTCTGCACGCGGGGTAAGAGCAGCAACAGAGTCCACAATGAGTAGGTCTACGGCACCTGAACGAACAAGCATGTCAGTTATTTCTAAGGCCTGTTCGCCACTATCGGGCTGAGAGATAAGTAAATTAGGAACATTAACACCAAGCATGGTTGCGTATGCAGTATCCAGAGCGTGTTCTGCATCAATAAAGGCAACAGTACCTCCGGCCTTTTGGCATTCTGCCGCAATGTGTAGGGTTAAGGTTGTTTTTCCTGAGGATTCTGGCCCAAAAATTTCTATAATTCTTCCTTGCGGAATCCCGCCAACGCCTAACGCCAAATCTAGTCCCAGACAACCTGTCGGAATAACCGGTGGCTTCACTGCCAGCGTTTCATCTCCCAACTTCATAATGGCCCCTTTCCCGTATTGCTTTTCAATAGCGGCCAGTGCCAAGTCTAGTGCCTTTGATTTATTTTCGTTTTGTGCTTTAGTGGTGTTCATAGAAATCATCTTTGCTCCTTTGTTTTACTCAACTATTTTTGTCCTATGTTTTCATTTTGAGATTGTTAAGTAAAGTAATCCAAAATGAACCGCACGAATAACTTTCTAAGCGAATGGAATTTTGTTATGATTACATTCGTCTCAGAAAAAAATTTCGCGGTTATAAAAATTCTATGCGTATGTTTTGCGTAAGTCAAGCAAAGATCTGATAGATTTTGAAAAATATAAAATTGGTAACACCTGCCATTATGCCTGCAACAAAATCATCCATGACAATACCAAAACCATTTTTAACTTTTTTATCAAAAAAAGAAGCAGGCCATAACTTTAATATATCAAAGAAGCGAAAGAAAATAGTGAGAAGGATTAGTTGAAAAAAAGAGTCATCTATTCTAAAAAACCAAGCAGTGAAAATACCAAGAGTTTCGTCAATGACAATCCATTGCGGATCAATTTGATTAAATTCTTGTTGGGCAACGTTTCCAGCTAGAATTGCGATAAAGAATATTGTCAAAAAGATTGTTATAGTTAAACTGGTGTTTAGTCCTGCACACGCAAACGTGTATAGAAATGGCAAAGAGGCAATGGTTCCCATAGTTCCCGGTGCTTTTGGAATAAATCCGGCGCCGAAGAAACTAAGAAAGATCACGCTTGGTCTTTTTAAAGATGGCCTAATCTTGCACTCCGTGGTGTGGTGATATTGATCTTTAGATTATTAAAAATATATGGATAAAGAAAGTTATTTATACAAGTACGTTTTTGATTGGCAAACACTAGACATTGTTTTGGGTGGAAAATCTTCACTGGATTCAAAATATTTTGTGGGGATTGTGGAAAATAAGGCACAGGGAGCAGATTTTTTGCGGGGATATGGCCTTTCGCCAGATGATCGCGTCGCTTCCGCCGAGCTTTTCGGTAATTTCCAAGAGGCACTACAATTTATAAGAAGATATTTTTTGAAAGAAGGAAATCCCGATGGCCTAGATTTTAAAATCCCCAATTCGCTTTACATGATTAATGACATTACAGATCTTTTTATGATGGCCTCAAAGCATGCCAAGAATGAGGAGGATCGTCTCTGGGCAGAAATTGTTTTAAAGGTAATGCACACGATTTTACATGTTGATAAAGATTTGCGATCAAAATATTTTTCAATTATTCAAACTCAAATTTTCGATAGATACTATCGCTTCATAAATCGCGATGGCGAAAATAGATTGTATCTTGGAACAAAAGACTCGGCAGATGCCAATTTCAAAATTCCATTGGTAAACTTTGAGACAAAAGATAAAAAGAGTCGTGATAGCATTATTATAAAACTCATGCATAAAGTAGACAATGTGGCAGAAGAACTCTTTGATCGAATTGGCCTTCGGATAGTAACGAGAAATAAGTTTGATACTCTTCGCGTTGTAAAATTTCTTGTAGAGAAAAATATTATTGTTCCACATAATAATAAGCCAAGTCGGGCCATAAATACGCTAATAAATCTAGAAGATTTTAAAAAGCGCTATAATAATCTTATGAAGGTTGCTATTCGCAATGGCCTTTCGGAAGATCGTTTCGTACAGGCGTTAGAAAGAGAGGCCGAAGAGTCCCCCGTTGATAAACAAAGAATTCCTATCAATGAACATACGGCGAAGGCATATAACTCCATTCAGTTTACCTGTCGGCATTTAGTGAAATATGTAAATCCGTTTTTTAAAGATTTTAAAACACTTCGCGATATGGCCCAAGGGCCAGAACGTGAAAGTGTTTTAGCAAAAAAAATCCTCTCGATGGATATGTCGTTGATTGCTGGAGATGTCCGTTTTTTCTACCCTTACGAAGTACAGGTGGTGGATGAACAATCTCATCGAGAAAATACCTTAGGGCGTGCTTCGCATCAAGAGTACAAACGTGGCCAAGTGCAATCTGCTATGTTGAGAATTTTTTCACCGCTTTTGAAATTTAAAAATAAAGAATTGAACTAAAGGGAAGATGCTCGCCAGGTGGAGGGGTAGCTGTCATACGGAATTATCTCTTCCATGTCTTCAGGAAGTATTCTTTGAACAAACATTTCAAATCCTGGATCACTGGTTGCGAAACTAACATCTCCACTGCCATTAATTCCTTGTGTAGTGAAAAGAGCGGCAGTGCGGTCTTGAAAAAAATTCTTAAGATATGGATCGGTTGGATCGATAATATTTAGATTGGAAATATTAAGCTTGAACAGGTAAAATTTATTTCCCACTTTTGTCATAGTGTTATTCAATTTTAACCATGCACCGGCATAGGTAACTTCAATGAATTGTGAAATGGATATATAGGTTGACCCATAAATATTCACTTGGCTCAGTCTTTGTGACATTGCCATTAACGGGGTGGGGGAATCCAAGTTGCTATTTGCTCGCAGGAGGGTATTTACAAGAGAGCTGTTAATATGTCTCTCTTGTCTATAATCGCCAGGTTGTCGTCTTTTTAAAAAAAGATGTGCCTTAAAGCCTTCTTTTTTTATGTTGTCGATTAAAGTATCGTCAGATACAGCAATGCCTCGCCACACTATTCGTTTCCCAAGATGTTCACTATAGGCTTCTCTCAGCGCGTGTGTCGAGATGTCTGGATGCGAATCAGAATAATCCAAGGCAAAAGCAAAAAAATGATCAATTCTAGAAATAATACCAGGGTCCAAAAGTAAACAGCTGTATCTGTGCTTAAGATAATGTCTGGCGTTGCTGATCTTTTCAGACAATTTATCGCCTAAGCTATACCTTGGATACCAAGTGGCCAAAAGCTTATCTACTAGCTCCTCCTGCCCAGGATGAGAAAAAAAATCCCAAAATTTTTCATTCCGAAAAAGATCACCCGTTTCTTTGACAGACTCAATCAAATCAAATGCTTTTTTATCTAAAACAATTTTCCCTTCAGCAAGCACCAACTCTCGAGTGCCATCATCTAAAAAAGGCATGATTTTATCAATACACTCGTTTGCCGTGGAAAAAAACGAAAATAAGAGTAAAGGTATAAAAAAAATTGTCTTTTTCATAATATCCGTTTTTCCATTTTTGAGAGAGATGTATTCAAAGAGTATCACAAATAGACGCCAGGGCCATTCCTCAACCCATAAATTACACAGGTGTAAAAATTTTAGTCAGTACGAGGTTACTGTTATGTAGAAGTTGTGCGATTTCGTTTTGGATTTTGTTATCCACAATTTAATAAATTCTTGTGCCGATTCTATGTGGGCGGAAGATGAAATCACTATCAGCGGATGGAAGGGTCAGAGAAAACCAAACCAAAAATGCCCGGCCCTTTATTAGCTTTTCATCAACCAACCCCCAAAAGCGAGAATCAAAAGAGAAATCGCGATTATCTCCCATCATGAAATATTTTTTTGCGGGAATCTTTCGTTTGGGATAATTCGTCTGATAATAGTTATCAGTGTCTTGTTGAATAATGTGCTCGTGCTCGCCGGTTCGAGTTTTGAAAAATTTTAAATTAGAATCTCGAAGAGATTTATCCATGTCATGCATGAAAGCATCACCAGAAATTTCAGTATTTCCAATAGGAACATCGTTTATGTAGACCGTCTTGTCCTTAATTTCCAAAGTGTCTCCAGGAAGCCCGATGATGCGCTTGACGTAGTTTAAGTCCTTGTCCTTGGGAAATTTAAAAACAACAACATCTCCGCGACTAGGTGCGCGCTGAAAGGCCAGATAGACAGGATTATGATTACCAATATCGGAGAACGGAACTTTAAGGCCATACGCCATTTTGTTAACCAAAATAAAATCACCAACAAGCAATGAGGGGATCATTGAACCGGTGGGAATTTTAAAAGGTTCCAAAAAAATTGATCTAGCAATTAAAATAAAAAAAATTAAAATATAATAAAAACGATATTCTCGCCAGTGGCCTTTTTTAGTTGGTAGGGATGTTTTGGAAGAATCGTCTGCTGTCATTGTTAGTTAGTCGCCTCGTAAGCAAATTTTTCGTTTTGAATCAAGTCGGGATTAATTGCTTTATAATAGTATTCAATAATCGCTTGGGCAAGATAGGCAGAGCGAACATACCACTTGGAAACGTTGATGTTCATAACACAAATTGAAATTCCTCGATTGCGGGAATTTTGAGGAATAGCATAACCGGTAAACCAATCACGTTTGCCGTGGGGGGTACCTCCCGTGATACTGCCAGTCTTTCCTCCCAGCGAAAGATGATTTTTGATATTTCGTCGAAGATGGCGAAAAGATCCTTTCGCCGTTCCAGACATAATCGTTTCGCGCATCATTTGTCGCAAAGATTGAGCAGTTCTAATATCAAAAACGCGCACGGGATCTTTTACTTGCAACTTTACATCTTCGCCCGATTTAATATCGAGGGCCTGCTTAATGATTGTGGGGGAAAATAATATTCCATCATTTGCAATGACCGAAGAAAGCATGGCGGCATGGACGGGACTGGCCGTGGTGGTCGTGTTAAATCCGGAAGCTGATTCTGCCATGTTGTACTCGTCGGTGGGGAGTGGAAAAATAGAACGAGAAACCTCAATTTCTTCCATCGGCTTTTGATTGAAACCAAAAGCATATGCCATTTTATAAAGGGCCTCATCGCTGATTACACGCGAGGCCTTCGCGAAAACGACGTTGTTAGAGGATGCAAAGGCGTGTTCAAAAGTAATAAGGCGAGACCAACGATCATTACGATCATCCAATTGGTAACGATAAAGAGTGGTTCCGCGGCCGCGGTATGAAAAAAAAGTATCATTGCTAACCTGATTGTTACTTATTAAAGTTGCCGCGGTAACAATTTTAAAAATACTGGCGGTGGGATGAGTACTAGAAAAAGGCAGGGTGTTATTAAAACTATTAGTGCTGCGCTCATAACCAAGCGCAGTTATAATATTACCGTTGTTGTTGTCGATGACGATAACTGCCGTGTATTCCGGGCGATAAGCCTGAATTATTTTTTTTACAAAGCCGGTAAGTTTTTCATTTAAAGAGTATTCTAAATTTATTGTCTGGCCAGGAAGTTCGAGAACGGTGGGCCATGTTGCCGATTTTTTGAATGCTCCGTTTAAGGCAGAGCGAAACAGATATGGGTTAACAGAATTTTGATCTTTGTCGATCAATCTCTTATCATCACGCAAAAGATGATTAATTAAATTTATTGCCACAAAAAGAAACATTCCCACAGCAATTATGAGCATGCGCATATTCAGGCGTGGCCGTCGATCTATGGGGATTTCATCACTTTGATACATAATTTAGGCCTATGAGAAAAAATTCCTTGCTGATTGATCGGGTAGATTTGGGCCGAAGTGCGGTAAGTTTTTCAAAACTTTTTCGCTGGCCTTTAATAAAATTTTGCGCATCGGCGCTTTCAAATATTTTAATAACAAAATTTCCGCCAGGACGAAGCAGGAGGGGTAATATGGCAAATACCTGTTCAACGATGTTTAAGCTCCTGGCCTGATCTACGGAACGAATCCCTGTAGTATTGGGTGCCATATCAGAAAGAACTACATCCGCGGGACGGCCAATTTCCAAATCGGCAGGAGATGTTAAATCGAAAATATCTCTCTTAAACAGCCTAACATTCTCCAAAGAAGATAATTTATTGTTTATATCTTGAATATCAATGCCTATCGTTAGGCCCTTTTTGCCAATTTTCTTTGCAGTATATTGGATCCAAGATCCAGGATAATACCCCAAATCAAAAACCAAATCTCCACTTTTTAAAATACGATATCGTTGATCAATTTCTTCAAGTTTATAGATACTGCGTGCTAGATAATTATTCTCTTTTGCTTTTTTATAGTAGTGATCTTTTACTTTAAAAACCATTAGCTTAGTTTCCGACATGTGGTAACACAGCATCATGCTGCGAATTTATATTCAGATTTAATCTGCCAGTTATTGATTTTATACTTTTTTATCTTAGTAAGCAAAGTGGATTTACTAATTTGCAAAATTCTAGCGGTTTGATTAATTTTTCCTTGATGTTGTTCTAAGGCGTAACGCAAATATTGCTGTTCAAAAAAATCCATCGCCCGATGGTAATCAAAGGTCAAGTCTCCTCGTAAAAAAAGGTCTTTCACCGTTGGAGCATTCTCTGTTTTTACATCTGACGAAGAATGGCCAGGAGAAATCTGTTTGGCCGCATTGAGAGTTGGGGGTGAATGTGGATAACTGGCCCAAGCGGGAAGATCAGAGAGTAAAATAGTGGGGCCCTCTGCGCAAGTAATTAAATATTCCACGCAATGCTTGAGTTCTCGAATATTTCCTGGCCAAGAATGCTCTAATAAAAAATTGTAACATGAATCTGAAAACTGAAAGTTAGAAGGGGTGATATCATCAATGTGTTTAGCAGAAAAGTCTTTTAAAAATATTGAGAGCAGTTGGGAAATTAATGAACGGTTTCCTTTTATTGGAGATAACTCATGATGATAAATCATCAGGCGAAAATATAAATCTTCGCGAAAAAGGCCAGCGCCAACCATCTCTTTAATATTGCGATTAGTTGCTGCAATAATTCGACCGCTAAAGGAAAATGGCCGCGAAGAACCAACTGGAAAATAGCGACGCTCTTCTAAAAGTTGGAGCAACTTTTTTTGCCCACCAAGAGAAAGATCACCGATTTCATCTAAAAAAAGAGTGCCGTCAAGCACCTCTCCGCAAAGGCCCGGCCGAGCAGCAGAGGCATCGGTAAAGGCCCCTTTCAAGTTGCCAAATAATTCACTCTCTAAAAGGGTTTCGGAAATAGTTGCAAGGTTGGCGGTTATAAAGGGAGATGCTTTTCGTTTGGATTGGCGATGAATTTGATTTGCCAAATAAGACTTTCCCGTCCCCGATGGGCCGGTTAAAAAAATTGGAGAATCTATATTTATAATTTTTTCTAATTTTATACTCACTTTCAAACCTCCTGAAATTAGTATAAGTTGATAGGGAGGATGTATAATTATAAAAAGGTGCTGGCAAAAATCTATTTGCTAAGCAAAAGGTGATTTCTATCTTGAAAAATAAAAAAACAGCAAAGGCAATATTAGCTCAGCTGAAAGGCTGTTATCCAGAAGCTCACTGTGAATTAAATCATAAAAATGCATACGAATTGCTCGTAGCAACCATTCTTTCTGCGCAAAGTACTGATACTCAGGTTAATAAAGTGACGGAAAAACTTTTCGTCACATTCCCAACTGTACAGCATTTGGCGCTTGGGAAGCTGGGGACAATAAAGACGATTATAAAGTCTCTTGGACTTTATAACAACAAGGCAAAAAACATTTTAGCGAGTGCTAAAATGATTGTGAAAAACTTTTTTGGAGTTGTTCCGGACAGTATGGAAGAACTTTTACAATTGCCAGGAGTGGGAAGAAAGACGGCCAATGTAGTTTTAGGGAACGCGTTCAAAATCAACGAAGGCATTGTGGTAGACACCCACGTAAAGCGTTTAGCAAAAATCTTAGAATTTACGAAGGAAGATGACCCGTTAAAAATTGAGCAGGATTTAATTTCTATTTTTCCTCGAGAAGATTGGTGTCTTATCAGTCATCTGCTTATTTTTCACGGTAGGCGTATTTGCACGGCCAGGAAAAGGGCCTGTGATCGTTGCGCGATTGGAAGTTACTGTTTGCATAATAGTGAGCGTTTAAAAAAATCATAAAAAACTTCTTCGGCAATATCCTCGCGGCACCAGAGGATATTTTTGTCATATCTTTCTTTGTTTAATTTTTGTATACGGTTTCCAGAACTATCATACATTGCAATATTGTTTCTTTTGCAAAGGCAAAAACCTCCAGCAATATCCCAAATATTTTTTCCATGTTTGGTAATAATGAAATCACATTCACCGGAAGAGATTAAACCCAGCTTGTAGGCAATACTACCAACTTCTTTTAGGATATATTTGTTTTGATCGTATTGATCAAAAAGGCCCTCCTGAATCTCTGTGCGGGAGATAAAACCTAAAAGCTTATCTCGCTTAACCAGATTAGAAGAGAGAGATATTGGTCTGGAGGAGGTAAGGGAGATGCCATTGTATGGATTGTAAATCCACCCCCAGAAGTCATTTGTTTCAAAATCAGAGATTATTGCCAAGGAAAGAGCGCACTCTTTTGTTCCAGAAATTAATTCTCTAGTACCATCGATAGGATCGAGAATAATTGCGGGAAACTGTAAATCCCCATGATCTTCTTCGCTGAAAAAAGAAAATCCTCGTTCAATAAAAGGGGCCAAGGACTTTTTTAAATAATTAGAAATATCAACGTCAAGTTCAGTTACCGGGGAATTGTCTATTTTAAGATCAATTTTTAAATGGCCAAGAGCGCGCTGATGCTCAAACTCTTGCAAGCGAGAAGAAATAAATTTTTTGATCGCTTCAATTTGGCCGTTATCTAACATAAGCATCCTAGGAAAACATTCGCAAAAGAACTTTCAGGCGAACTTCTAAGTGAGAATCTAGCAAACATATTATAATATAGATTAGATAAATCATATTGCGGCCAGAACGCAAACGAGAGATTGATTGAAAAAGAATCTCTAGCGGAACGAGAGAAAAAAGAACGGTGGGCCAAAGAATAGAAAATCCTTTCAAAAGATAAGAGTCAATGGTTAGTGAGTAGATAAATAAGATCAAAAGAAGAATGAAAAGTTGCTGAATACGTTTAGTATCAATATTAATTTGGCGAAAAAACTGTCGATTGCTCCAAATAAGCTTAGCAATTAGAAGAGGAAGACCGAGATAGGCGATGGAAAAGAAGGCCTTTTTGTTCATAATTTTGATCAAAGCACTAAAATAATTTGCATCGATGACATTCGATAAGTTGAAGGCCGATCTGTTAAAATATGCCACAAAAAAAGAAAGCAGTAATCCGGGGATAGCGTATCGTAAAAGTTGTCTTTTAAACCAATCAGTCTTCCCGGGAAGAAAGAAAAAATAAGTCAAGATAAGTTGAAAAATGGCCAGCCATGCCCAGGCGTGATTGATTAGTACGCCCCAGAAAAACATAAGCCCCCAATAGAGTCCAACGCGATAGGAAGAACTGCGAGTTAACCAAATTAAAGACCAAATCCACAAAACAGAGTAGGTGGTTAGCAAAGAGGCCCCGCTGTTGGCGGCCAAAAGTTTAGTGTAAGGCCAAGAGGAAACCAGGGCAAAAATACCTAAAATAGATAGACGGCGAGATACAAAATAACGCAACAGTGCATAGGTTGTTACGAGAAACATTCCAAGGCCTACAAAATAAAAATGCATACTCCATCCCAGACGAAAGAGAGAAGGATACTTTTTAAAAGGAAGGTAGTTAACATCAAGGAAAATCCAAAACTGTGCACTTATTTTCTCTAGAGGATCAAAAAACATTTTGAGAGCATCTGGATTGGTTAAAGAGGGTAGTTCCGGTAGAGAAATAAAGAAAGTAGTTATAATCAAGATCAATAAAGTTTTTTCAAAACGATCAAGAAATTTAAATTCACTAAAATAGGCCGTCACTGTTTCTTGAATTATTTTGCCGCGAGTAGGCCATGAATAGAAGGTTCCCAGCACTACCCAGGTTAGCCAAAAGAGATTGCTTGTCCACTTGGCCGGGAGGTAATCAATAACGTTGAAATAGATGGCCATAACCGCCATTCCCAAAACCAGGCGATATACGACTCGATCAAATGAGGAGTTGGCCAAGAAGAAAATATTAAAACGATGATCAACCTCTTTTCCTAAAAGAAACCATTGGCCGATCATAAAAATTATATAAAAAATCATCATGGCGGACTGTGTGAAGGGATGAAGATTGAGTTCTGTTTGCAGTAAGGTTGGGATAAGTAAAAAGGAGGTGTAGATAAAAGCGCGGATTAAAAAAAATTTCATTTTCTTAATCCCGATTGTTGATAAAAATGCTTTGTTTTGCTCCATATTTTTCTATCTGCCTAGAATATTTAGAATATATCCCGCGCACATGGTTGCCAAGAATATTCAGTGAGAAATTGTTGCCCATCCGGCCACAATTGCATCGAACTGTATAAATGCTATCATCTATTCCATAATGGGAAGACTTTCTGGAAGAAGGTTTTCTAGCTCAAACCTAATCAGAAGGAGGCAGTTTGGGTATCTCTTTTGGCTCCATTGGAACCGGCCTTCCGAAAGATATTGTTCAGCAACTTCTTACTGCTGAGAAGGCCCCGCTTGAGCAAATGGAGGCCAAAAAAGGTAAAATTGAAACTAAGAAAAAATTAGTAGAAGAGGCCATTGGGCTAGTAGAAAAAATCCGAGGAAACTTAACCGCCAACAGCAGCGTAAAAAACCTCCGAGAACTAAAGTACGAAACGCGTAACGATATAATTGATGTTGCGCTCGATAAGAATATAGCGGAACCAGGGGAGCATCAGATCGAAGTTATTCAATTGGCCCAAAAATCTACTGCGATGTCTTCTGGATTTAAAGACAAAGACAACAGCTACGTTGGGGTTGGATATATACAATATACACTTCCCAATGGGGATAATCGGGAAATATATATCGATTCAGAGCATGCTTCGATTGCTGGAATTGCCAAGTTAATCAATAACGACCCAGAAAGTGGAATGACTGCGCAAGTAGTTAATGATGGAAGTGGAACGGACACTCCCTGGAGATTGTTGATTAGTTTAAGTGAAACGGGAGCTGGCAATAAGGCCGAATTTCCTTACTTTTATTTTATCGACGGAGAGGATGACCTTTATTTGGAATCGCAGCGGCCAGCACAAAATGCTAAAATAAAACTAAACGGTTTTGAGATCGAACTTCCGTCAAATAAGAACTCCGATCTTATTCCGGGAGTTACGTTAAACTTAAAAAAGGCCATGCCTGGAGAAGAATTTTCTCTAAAAATTTCGGAAGACGTTGGTGCCATTACAGAGAAAGTTGATGATTTGGTAGCAAAAATCAATGGTGTTTTATCTTTTATTAAAGCGCAAAACACCATGGATGCGAAAACGGACACCTCTATTACTTTGGGTGGCGATATGTCTTTGCAATCGCTGGAAAGTCGAATTAGAAGGGCCGTATTTCAAGATGTTCAAACGACATTTGGCCCTCGGCGTTTTGGTGATTTGGGCGTGCAATTTAGCAGGGAAGGAGTGTTGCAGCTAGACAAGAAGAAATTTGAGTCGGTGTTGGCCAGCGACTTTCGCGCGGCCACGCAAATATTGCGAGGGATTTATACTGAAGAGGGAGTGAAAAGCTATGGCTTTATGGACTACCTGGAAGAGGCGGTGGAAAACTGTTTGCGCGCTCCAGATGGATTGTTGCTGTCCAGAAAAAACACCTTTCAGTCTAACATAAACGAGATGGATCGGCGTATTCAAGACAAGATGCGTTCGATTGCACAGAAAGAGGAAAATTTAAAAATGAAGTTTGCTCGACTAGAAAGTACTATTGCAAATTTGCAAAAATCTAGTGCGGGTATCGCTTCGTTAGCGGCAAATAATGTAAGTCCAGTGACCCAATTAGGATGATAAAAAAATATTCGCGAGGAGGATAAAATGAGTTATGGATTAGGAGCGTATAAAAAGACCTCCATTCACACAGCAAGTAAAGAGCAGATCCTGTTAATGCTTTATCAGGCGGCAATTAAAAATTGTAAGAAGGCCATTGAGGCGGTCGAACAAAATCAGATTGCCAAGAAGGGAGAGTACATTGGTAAATTGCAAGACATTGTGATAGAATTAAACAACAGTCTCGATTTCGAGGTCGGAGGCAAGGTGGCCCAAGAGCTTTCTTCGCTTTATGACTATGTCTTGTTTGCTAGTACCCAGGCCAATATCAAAATAGATGCAGAACTTTTAAAAAGTTGCCTGCAAGTTTTGATAACCCTCTATGATGGTTGGAATGAGGCAATTAAATCACTTAAAACAACAAAATCACCAACAAACAACCAGCAAGAGGAGTAACTTGTGAAAGAAAAAATTTATGAAATGCTTATGGAGTACACATCATTAGTTGACGCACTAGTTGAAAAATCGGAAGCAATTTTGTTGGCCAGCGAGCAGGGAAATATTGATTTTATTAATCGGGAAGCAGAAAACCGACTAAGTTTGGTTAATATTCTAGAGCATATTCAAGACAAAATCGATCTGTTAATCCCCCAAATAAATGACTTGAATAGTAACAGAGAGTTGTTAGAATTATTAAAGGTGTGGCTTGGTGAGTTGGAGATCTGGAGTGGCCGCGTTCAATGGATTGATAATCAGATCTACGATTTCTTAAACGCAATGAAGGAGGATACGGCCAAGGAAGTTGCTAATATTTTTAGAAGTATTAATCAGTTTAAGGGTTACGATTTATCGTCCGTTAAAAAGTGATTTCTCAATGCGTATCAAGGATGGAACGTATGAAAAATTTTGTCTTGGCCCCACCTATAGATTCGTTTCAAATCAAATATGCCAAAACGGGCCAGGCCATTCCCGTTATTAATGATGTTCACCTGCATTCTATCTACTATCCCATCAGAGAGGCGGAGGCCTTCGTTACTAAGCAAAAAACTATTATTGGTGAAAAAAAACAGGTTTTGCTTTTGGGGTTGGGTTATGGATACCACGTGAATGCTTTGGCCAAATATCTTTTTAGCTCTTTTGGAGATGATTTTGAAATTTGCGTTATAGAGCCATTTGAACAACTAGTGGTGGATGTTACCACGCTTTCTCTTATTAATACCGACAAAGTTAAGATTTTTTCTAGTAACAACGTTGCCGATCTTTTTGATAATTTAGAGCTGATAAATTTTCTAGTCAAGCGGCCGGCGGTCGTTGCCCATCCCTCCTCTTTCAATCTAAGTAGTAAATATTTTAAGGCATTTTTGGAATTCAAAGCAGACAAAAGTGCCGAGGGCATTTCTGCTAGACTATGTGATGAGTCGCTAAAAGTATTTTACCATCAAAATTTCACTTCATCTGGCCAACAGCGCTCATATTCCGAAATTATTAACAAAAAAACAAAAGTTGCGCCTTTGGACTTTCTGTTTTTGGCGTTGGATAAAATTACTTCTGAGGGAACGAAGAAATTAACGGAGCAAGTGTAGTATGGAAAAAAACATTTTAATTATTAATCTAAAAAGGTTTGGAGATATATATCAGGCCACACAGTTGATTGATTCGATTATTGCCGTTGATCCGTTGATGAATATTGAGATGCTTGTTTACTCAGAGTTCGAAAAGGTTACCAAAACAATTCAAAACATTTCCAAGGCACACATCATTGATAGGGAAAAAATAATTTCGCTCAAGAACAATCCAGTATACTCGGATGCTTTTTCTGTAAATGAACTTTTCGTTGCGCTAGAACCTTTGCGAAAGAGGAAGTGGGATAAGGTAATAAATTATTCTGGAGATAATGTTTCTACCTACATCACTTCTTATTTGGCCACAGAGGATAATTGCCTAGGAGTTTCTTTTAATGAAAAAAATATAATTAAATATTCAAATCGTTGGTCTATGGTTTTTAATGATTTACTTACTTCGTATAAATATACGCCAATAAATTTTTCCGATACTCTTCATAATATGGTGGGGGTTAAGCGTGCAGAAGGTGCCAACCATATAATTACCAATGAAAAGCATAACATTGTAGCGGCAGATAATCTTAATCGCATTAGACAAAAGGAATCAGAAACACTTCGACGTGCCAAGGGAAGCACCGGAACGGAGACAGTGAAAATTGTTGGTTTGCAACTAATTACTTCTCAAGCGGACAAAAATATTCCACTCAATGTTATGATTGAGTTACTAGGAATGTTGCTAGATGACCCTCAAAAATATCCTGTTTTACTTATTGCCCCCAATGAGACCGAACGTCGTTATGTAAATCGTTTGAACGAGTATTTTGATAATAAACTAGTTACTATTGAATCAGATTTCGTGGCGTTGCCATCAGTTCTTTCCAACATTGACTTGTTAGTTGCACCCGACACGGTGGTTAAACATCTTGCTGACTTGCTAAAAACACCAGTTGTAGAAGTTTCTTTGGGAAGTGGCCCCTTCCTTAAACAAGGAACCAACAATGTAGGAAATTTAATTCTTACAGATCTTCTCGAAACGAGGGTATGGTTTGATGGACAGATTGGCAGTAACGATGGCAAATCAAAGCAGACCAATATTAAGGCCGAAGATATTTTTAATGCGATCACTGTTTATTTCAATTCTGCGCTGGAGACAACAACAACCCTTTCTTCTAAAATTTCTTTATACAGAGTAGAAAAGGATAGTAAGGGGACTATATATCGACCGGTGAGTGGAGATGTTAACGCCTCTGTTGAGATAATGCGATTATTGTCTCGCCATACTCTTTTTACGCTAATGGGGATTAAAGATTTTTCTGACTTGGAAGAAATGATTGCAAGTTGGCCGTCCGCGGCCGTTGTGGAAATAATTAAGACATCAAGAGATAACGTCGTGTTGGCAACCAAGCTACTTTTAAATACCCTCCGGTGCTTAATAAAAACGAAAGAAGGTAGTCGTTATGGCCAGGCCTTTTTAAATGCCCTAGATGAGTTGTTGGTAGAGTGCGATGCACATCAAATAACGTCTATTCCAATTATTTTCTTCAGAGCAAAGCTAGAAGCATTAAGTAGTTCTTCGGCGGAGCAAAATATTTCTGATGTAGAGACTCTTTTGTATGACTTGAAGGCCAACGTACAAATGATAATTGCAATATTAAATACAATTGAAAACAAAGTTATGGAACGAATACGAGCAGAAAAAGAAAAGAAAAATGATAGCACTAACGAAGCGGCCGATGGCAATTAAACCCAGAGTAAACTCATGGAAAAAATTAGAGAAGAATTAAAAACGAAGATTGATACAATAAAAACCAGACTGGAAGAGCGCAGTAATGAACTTGGCCGTGAAGAGATGCAGATTTTGTTATTCAGTCTATTATTAGAAGAGGAACAAAATGCAGGCCCAAACTAAAATAGAAAACGATAAAAAAGAGGTGGGGCCGGTGTCTCTGCCCAAAACCTTATGCCTACTTCAAATCACCCGCACAGGGGATGTCATTCAAACCCTGCAGGTGGCAAAAGAGCTTCGACAAGGCCATAAAGATGTGCGACTGATTTTGGTGGCCAGGAAGCAGTTTGCTTTTGCTTTAGATTTTATTTTAAAAGAGTATTTTGACAAAATTGTTTACTTAGATTTCAAATCTTTTTTGATAGAGGATGATTTTGCTATTGCCAATGAACATTTGACAACTTTTTTAGAGGAGTTATCCACTGAGAATATTTCGGTGGTTGTAAATTTGTCCTTTTCTAAATCTTCTTCTCTTCTTTCTTCCTTGATCCCGGCCACTCACAAGTTAGGGCCCTTCCACGGAGTGGATGGTAACCTGCGAATTGCTGATCGTTGGTCCAAATATATTTATTCTACAGTCATGAGTGGGCCACTAAATCCGTTTTCGCTAGTGGATATCTATAAAAAAATTATGGGCGTGGAATATCCCAGTATGTATGAGACATCGAATCGAACTGGGCGGCGGGTTAGAAATATTGTAATACATCCTTTTGCTTCTGCTGCCAAAAAATTTTGGAAACCAACAAAATGGTCAGAGGTAATTTTAAAATTATTAAAAGATAATTCTGCCGTTAATCTTTCGATTGTGGGCAGTGCGGAAGAGATGGAGTTTGCGGATAAGATTTTGGAAAATCCATTGCTGCGACCTTTTTCTGCTCGAATTAATAATTTAGTTGGGCAAACATCTTTGCAGCAACTTTTTTTAATGATGGAAAAAGGTACAGATCTCTTTATTGGCCATGACTCTATGGTTGGACATATTGCTGCTTTTTATGGAGTTCAAACGGTTTCCGTGGCACTCGGGACAGTACGGCCAATAGAAACTGTTCCATATGGAAAAGAAAACTATAGTATTGCCCCTCGGACCAAATGTTTTCCATGTTTTCCCAGCGATGCTTGCTCGTATTTTCAATGTCACGCGGAAATTCCTTTTCAGGCCTTAGTAAGTGTTGTTTCGCAAATCATAAAAACAGGCTTGGTATCGAGAGAAGAATTAGAAAAAGATGTCTCGGCCTTTCATTTGAATGCGGTAGATGTAAGACAAACCCGATTTTCAGAACAGGGACTTTTAGATTTTCAGGCCATAACATCAGAGCAATTATCGCTGGCGGATATTTTAAGAAAGCTTTATAGGATTCTTTGGCTTTATGCTTTTGAAGAGTGTGAAGAGCGCCAATCATTCCCAATGTTAACCTCTGGCGCACATGCCGAAATTTTACATTATTTCGATGGATTAAAACACCTATATGAACTCAATGAGTTTGGCAAAAAGTATTCGCGCTTTATTTTAGAAGAGATAGGTTCTAAGACGCCAAGCATTAGTAAAATGCGAGATTTCTCAGGCAAAATTGATGAAATTGATAAATTGCAAAACATTATAAAAGATCACTATCCTGGATTATCGCCCTTTATAAATTACTTTAACTTGGTCAAAGGTAATTTGGAGGGAAATAATATCGTGGAAATCGCAGAAAATTCTTTTTTAGCATATCACGCCCATACTTCATTGGTTAGTGGACTTTACGAACTAATGGAAAAAATTGTGGCAGAGTATAAACATTTAAGCGCAAAAAACAGCAGTGCTACCCCACGGGCCGGAGCATAGGAGAGGAAAATGGAAAATTTAGATAATATTTCGCAAGAAGATTATGTAACACTTACAATTGAGGCCCTGGATGCCTGTCCTGATTATATCGATAAAATGATTTTTAATATTAAAAAAATAAATAGCAGTTATGATGAAAATAAGTATCAAGATGCAAATAAATTTTTCGAGCAACTGACTATCATGCTAGAAGAGTTTGTGCAGCTCATCTCTCATATTAAAATATCAATACAATCAAATTCTGACCAGGTTGTGGCAAAGAATCAAGATGTGGTTAATGTTGAAAATCATTTTCTAGGAATTATTAAGGCACTTATTCCGGCCAAAGAAAAAAATGATATAATTATGCTTTGCGACTTGCTAGTCTATGAACTGGTGGATAATCTTACATTGTGGAAAGAGATAACCATCCCCCATTTAAGACAGATGCTGAAGTAGACAAGATCGCGTTCACCGAAATTGATGATTTTTTTAAAGAAGAAATAGCGAATGTTTCTAGTGTTGTTGATAAAATCCAAAAAGTGGTTAGAAAAAAACAAGAAGCAATTGCAAAGAGAGATGCTCGATATCAGAAAATAACACATACTAAAACACAGCTAATAGCAGAATTATCTGATTTTATAAAAAAAGAAACGATAGGTAATTTTCCACAGCTTATTTTGCGGAAAAAGGAGTTTCGTTCTTATAGCATCGCGCAAATAATTATACACGAACGGGGACAGCAAGAGGTGGTTAGTTACCATTCGGCACCAGGCCAACAATCCACCAAACTTCATTTTTCCGTAGCAAGTTTTAATAATATTTTTAATGTTGTAAAAAAAAGTAAAAATAAACTATTCAATCAATCACAAGTTTTTCCAGAAAACACTGCCATTTTGGGTAGCTTTTTGGCAAAAGAGTTTGAACTTTCTGGCCATCGAATAATTTTTATCATGTCGCGAAATGATTTTATTCCCACAGACTATGAAGAACAAAAATATTTCACGGATTTCTCAGCAACACTCAGACATTTCTTTAATATCCTACTTTTACAAGAAAGGAAAATTGCCCGAGGAAGAAGGATGGTTCGTAGTAGTAAGTGGGTAACCTCTATTTTGGAGAAGCAGCAGCAGGAAAATACTACTCCAGATATTTTACATTTCCAAAGAATTACTCTTTTGGGTGATCTTTTGAATACACTAAAGCACGAGTTGTCAAATCCCCTGTTCGGCCTAAAACTTATGGCCGATGTCATGCAGGAAGAAGCCGAAGATGTCGAGGCATGTGATGCCTTAAAAGATATTGTCGGCGCTTGTGATCGTTGTCACGATATTATTAAAAACTTTTCCATAATTTATAAAGATTCTAACGAAACAGAAGAAGTAGATCTAGAAAAACTCATAAAGGAAGTAATGACCCTTACAAAAAGCGAAACTCGAGGTATTGCCAAAAAATTTATAATTCAGAATGAAATTAAAGTTGCGTTGGTGCGAACTAATATAACCTGGATAACTCAAATTCTTTTTAATATGATTTTAAATAGTGCACAGGCAATAAAAAATCATACCAATGACCTTATCAATCATTTGATCTCTGTAGAGGTGGCCATTCCGACAAATTCGAAGGATCTGCAAATTTCTGTTTCAGATACAGGCCCAGGAATTGATCAGGAAATAATTGATCGTGTTTTTGAACCTTTTTTTACAACCAAGCCAACTGGAAGCGGCCTAGGATTAACTATTTGTAAAAGTTTGGCCGCGAAATTAAATTCAAAAATTGTTTGTCGAAATAATTATCCTGCGCGCGGAGCTACCTTCAGCATAAAATTACGCCCAGAACGCTATAAAATTGTAGAGAATTGATGAAAATTTTATTAATAGAAGATGAAATTCTTATTCAAAAGTCACTTAAAAAGATACTGGAACGTGCTGGAGCAACCGTGTCTGTGTCAAGTTCTGGAAAAGAAGCTATTTTATTAATAAATCAAGGAAGCTTTGACCGCATTATTTGCGACATAATGCTGCAGGACATAACGGGGTTTGACGTCATTGAAGAATCAAAGCGAAAATATGAGACAGAAGAGATAAAAAAAATATTCATTCTTATGACCGCCTATACTTCTCCTCAGGTTATAGATGCTGCCTCAAAATATGGTTGCAAAATAGTCAGTAAACCATTTGACGATTTGGAGAAAATTATGAATATTTTCATGAGTACAAATGATTAGCATAACAATAAAAAAGGGCCCAAACGGTGAAAAATAATCGGCCAATTAGAAAAGTAGTTATAATTCTAAAACCAGGAATAGTTGCACCCCTAAGAAAAGTTCTTCCTCCAATAATAGATTTATTGAAGGAGCAGCAAGTATTTTTCAAGATGCAAGAATCTCATCGTCTAAAGAAAATATTGGCTGCCAAACAGTATGCCAAAATTAGTTTCATTGAAAATAATAAAATTTGTCCAGGCTGTGATCTTCTTATCTCTTTGGGGGGAGATGGAACTCTTATTGGTGCTTGCCGAGAGATTGGAGAAAATAAAATTCCAATTTTTGGAGTTAACGTAGGACATCTTGGCTTTATAACAGAATTTTCTGTTTCTAATTTTATCTCGACATTAAAAATCGCACTTTCTGGTAAATATCAGACATATAGAATTCCTCTTTTTTCCGTTAAAATTTGTAAAGAGACGGAGGTTTTGTCGGAACATTTCTTTTTAAATGATGCGGTGATTAATAAAACGGATATTTCCCGCATGTTTTTACTAAATGTTGATGTCGATGATGAAACAATTTCTCGGTTGGTTGGAGACGGGATAATTGTCAGTTCTCCAATAGGGTCTACCGCTTATTCGTTATCGGCGGGAGGGCCAATTATTCATCCGGCAGTATGCTCATTTGTTCTTACGCCAATTTGTCCTCATTCTCTGCTTAGTCGTCCGACGGTGATTCCCGATAGTGTAAAAATTAGCTTTACGATAAATGAAAGAGACTATCCGGTTACCGTTACGGTGGATGGCCAACAGGTTGTTGCTTTACATAAAGATCAAAAAATAACTATTTCTAAATCTGATAAGTATGTTCTATTTATAAAAAACTCGGCAAAAACATATTTTAGTACGTTGCGAGAAAAGTTTACTTACGGCTAGGTGAAGCAAGGAGATTTTATGACTAAAGTGCCAGAGCTTTTTTTAAGGTCTATGCGCTTGCAGAATTTTGCAACTTTTGAAAATCAAGAGATAATTTTTTCTAATAGCTTCAATGCTATTGTTGGAGAGACTGGTTCTGGGAAAAGTTTAATCCTGGATGCCCTGCAACTAATTTTGGGAGGAAGGGCCGATAAAAAAAGTATTCGCAACAGTGCGGAGTTTGCTTCAGTGGAAGCAACTTTTGGCCGCACGGGACAAGATAAAGAGATAAAGGCCTTTTTTAATGAGATTGGACACCCATACGAAGAAGAAATTATAGTTAAAAGAATTATTTATCGGGATAACAATTCTTCTAAGGCCTTTTTAAATCACTCCTCCTGTGCGTTGTCGACTCTACAACAATTTTCACGCCGTTTCATAGATTTGGTGGGGCAGTTTGAAAATCAAAAACTACTTTCAGACGAATATCAGCTGCAACTTTTAGATTTGTTTGCGCGCACAGGAACGCAGCTTACGGCCTATCGACAGTTATTTTCTAGGATGCAGAATCTCTCTTCGCAAATTGAAGAATTGAGAGAGGCCAACAAGAACAAGGAAGAGCTTCGGGATTATTTAAAATTTCAATTAACCGAAATTAACAACGTGAATCCTTCAAGTGAAGACGAGAAAGAATTGATTAAACTGAAGGCACAAATTCAAGAAGCGGAAAAGCGTGGAGAGGTTACTGCCGCAATTTTGGACTCATTGTCCAATGGTGAAAATGCTATTATTGTGCAATTAGGGCAAATAATAAATTTAGTAAAAAAACATCCGGCCTTTTTTGAAGATAATTGGATGGCCAAAGTTTATGAAGCAAATACAACGCTAGAAGATATTTCATATCAACTTTCAGCTCAAGATAGTGATTTTGAATCAGAAAACATTTCATTAGAAGAGATAATGGATAGATTAGATAAATATCAAAAATTAAAGCGTAAGTACGGTGTAGAAATTGAGGCCGTTTTGGCCAAGCGAGATGCACTCGCACTTCAGCTTAATGAGATTGATGAGTTTGATATTAAAATAACAAAACTATCTGCAGAATTGGAAAGTGTTACCTCAGCCGCTAGCAAAATGGCCCAAGAACTTCATCAGTTGCGGATGGTACATGCAAAGAAATTATCCAGCGAGTTGACTAAAAACTTAGGGGAATTGCGCATGGCCGGGGCGAGTGTTAATTTACAAGTGGAACTTTTGCCAAAATTAAATATCAACGGTTCCTCTGTGATAAATTTTTTAGCTGAAACCAATCCAGGAGAAGGATTTTATAAGATTAAGGATATTGCATCAGGTGGAGAGTTATCCAGAATTTTACTTTCTCTTCGACAAATCCTTTCGGCGGTTGATTCAATTTCAGTATTCCTATTTGATGAAATTGATACCGGTATTGGTGGTGAGACGGCCCTTTGTATTGGTAGATCGCTACAAAAAGTATCTTCATCTTCACAAGTAATTGCGATTACTCACCTTCCGCAGATTGCCTTTTATGCAGAAAAGATTATTCAGGTAGAGAAACGACAACTAATGCATAGTGGTGGTAGTCGAACAATTTCACAGGTCAAAGAGTTTGTTGGACAAGAGCGCGAAGTAGCAATTAAAGCGATGAATCCGCTACAGTGATTTAAGAGGTAAAATAATATGTCAGAAGATGGATTAAAAAAACATTTCATCCCACTTTTAGAGAATCAAAAAGTGGAGGCATTAGAGTTTATTGCCAAGCGAAGAATTAATATTTTTGTTTGGGAAAAAGGACATGCTCAAAAGGATTCCTTCACTCCTTATCGTTTTAACGAAGACAAGTCACAGCTTTTTGTAGTTCCCGCAGACAAAGATGTTTCTTTAAAGACGCGAGATATCGTTTTTAATTTTGAGTTAAATCAAATTTTTTATTTTGGAACAGGTGCTATTTCTTCAATTGGCGATGATACTTTTTTGTTAGAGGTGAGCGAAGAGCTATACAAGACAGAAAAGCGAAAGAATTTTCGCATTTTCACTAACAAGGTCGATGCTTTTGTTCTGGATTTTGAAAATAAACGCTTCTATGGCGATAGTCTATCAACTGGAGGTATTGGAATTTTTGTGACGGAAGCACAGCAGAAGATGTTTGAGTTGGGTAAAGTGTATGGCCCTGCCCAATTGCATTTTGCGGAGGCCAAATTTGAAATACCGCTATTTCGGCCGTTGTATATTCGAAAAAATCACAACGATGCTGCTGTTTTGGGTATAAATTTTTTAAATGTCAGCGATGAAACAGAGGCGCGGTTGTTTCGAGAAGTTAATAAATTTTTATATGCAGATTTTTCACGCTAGAAGAATCCCCATTATAATTCTCTCATTAGGGAAGATCGTTCTCTATAACACCAATGTAGTTTGTAGAGACAACAATATTGTCATGATAGACTCTGTTTTCCTGTGGTGAATAATGTATAAATCGATGTAGTCTAAAAAGATTTGATCCCATTTTGGCCGATTCTCCAGTGGCCTTTCTCCAATCAATATCTGTTGAGTGAATAACTTTAATACCATCAATCCACAATGCCTGCTCTCCATTTTTTACTCCAGGGTCGTTCATCTTAATCATTACCTCTACAGAGTACCAGCGATCATCTTCCATATAATGAAGGTCAGCGGGGTTAGTTGCCGTATATGTTTGTGTTCCATATTGTCCGACCATACTATGCCAATAAGTATAAAATGTAGTTGCTCCTGGGTAACCTACAGTATAAGGGAAACGACTGCTGCCATACTGTTCACCCGAATAACCTTCAACTCCAGAGCTAAAACGTAACCCTTCCGAGATTGGAGGATCTTTACAACTCCACTGATCAACAGCGGTGCATCCTTGAATGCTTGAAGCATGATTCCAACATCCTTGTTTATAGCCTTTTTCAAACTTCATGTAGTAGCGAACAAAAACTCGATCGTAACCATAGCACGGAGTGTCCTGTACCCCTTCTTGTCTTGATGAAAGTAGGAACCCTCCACAAAAAGTTAAAAAGACGTTTGCATCATCAGTCCCTTCATTTATACTCGCATTCGTTGTACATCCACTGGCCCTATAATATGGATTTTGAGCAATTTTGAATTGTAACATATTTGTGCTTGCTGCTTTTGTGACACCTCCTGGGATTATCTGAGTAGCATTATCTTTCCTCACTGGTGGTCGAATTGAACTGTTAGGATTATCAACATAGTTGTACTTATTTTTTTTGTCCCAATGTTTCCAACGCCGATCAACCTCTTGTATAACCACTGCACTAGAATCAACACCAACTTTGTAAGTATCAAAATCATCGCAGAAGATAATATCATCGCGCTGGCATACTCTCTCTTTACTGTAATTGCCGATAAATTTTATCTCCCCGATTGGTTTTTCATATAGATCAGTATTTTCGGGATCATTTATAGGAGAAGATGGATCAAGAGGTGCTTTGTTTTCGTTGTTGCTATTGCTATCGCTGCCATCTGTCTGCTCGGGAACAATATCCCTGTTCAGATACTTCCCCGCTTCTTTACAAGAGTAGAATACTGAAAAAAATACTGTTATTAAAAAAAACATTCCTATAATTTTAGATTGCATAATGCCTTTCTAGTTATTTCTTTCAATGTATTATACATACTATTGTAACATGCTTTAATATGCAGTTGTTTTGTTTAAGATCCTTTCAGATACAATTGATCAGCTAAATTGCGGAAACAACTAGAATGTCCACAGTTAGACTATAATTATTGATGTAAATAGAGTGCCCATAATTATGGGCATGCTCATAAAAGTGAGGCGGCCGTTGATTTTGAACGATGAACAATGCTCCAAGAAAGCTTTCGCAATAGACTTTAAAATAAGTGCCACGGTCTTGAAGTAAATGAAGATGAATTCAATGTTATTTTTAAGGGAGGGCATATCCCGCTTAGCAGAACGGGAAAAAGAATTAAATTAAAAAAGTAATCACTCAAATGTAAGTGCTCGCCTAAAAATCAGAAGCCAGGCCATCCTGCGTATCGTTTGTGTGAAATTTTTTTATTATCCAATCATTAATTCGATCACCGTTGAATCCAAAATATTTGGCTTCGCCAGAAGATTCTATTCCATCCAGCAGGGGGATAAGGAATAGTTTAAGTCGTCTGGTCATAAACCCTTATCGGATATTTTTTCGTTTTTTTTAGTTTTTACTGATTAATCTGCTCGCACACAACTATTTTTATCGAGTTTTCTGATAGTGGTTGATAAAAAGGTTTGGGTGCCACTTGTTGATATCCAGAGATAAATAGAGCAATTTCTTTGTTTGTTACATGTTCCGGACGCTCTACATGCCATACGTTCTACTAATTTTTTTCTCTGAAGTTCCGAAGAAGTAACATGCCAAAAAAAATGTTATTGTCGTTTGTAATGGGCTTGAATTGTGTTTATGGTGGGGAGGTTGATCAGTTTACAGATCGAGAACATTTTGTTGACGTGACGAAAAAAATTAATTCTTCAGTTAACGATAAAATATTTTCGATAACGGACTCTTTAAATTCTGAAAATGGTCAAAATGAAAAATGTGATAAAGAGCGATTGTATAACACAATGGAAGACGTGCTGGATACGGAGCCAGCAAGTATTATTGAAAAAGAAATTTATAATTCCAAGACATTTATTGGTCAAATATTTTCTCGAGAGAAGCGTGTAATGGCAATTCCATTTGAAAAATCAATCTACGCAAACATAACGAGTGAAATTAATTTCTTCACAGCGAGGGGTTATTCCTGCTGTTCAGCAATCGTTAAGATAGGGAATTCGCTTGTTGGAACTGATAAGATTTCTCATTTTTTCACGCATGGCAAATTGTATTTTGATAGATATGTCAAAGCAAAACAGGGTCTTGGAACAACGGACATAGAAGCAGAAAAAAAGGCCATAGACTTGGCACTGTTGGTCGGTGAAGAGAAAGAGGAGGGAGAGTGGGGAAAATGGTCAACCGGCATTAGCTCTTATGGTGATCGTGCTGCTAACTTTGGTGGATTTGTTTTCTGGAGAGATGTTATTGATTCGGGGAATCCAATTATAAAGTGTAAAAATGGAAAATGGGAAATTGCAAGGAAGTTTAATTTTTCAGACTATGTGACGGATGGCTGGGATGAGGCAATCAATTGCAGTAGTTATCAAGACGCTAAATTTGCGAAAGTTGTTGATGATGCACTTGCCGTTCTTTCAATAAACAGTGGAAACAAAATATCGTGTCCAATTAACAAGGAATCTTGTCTGGTTTTAAAAGCTATATACGGTGTATACGCAGAAAAAATACTTCATCCAAAATGTTATGCAGTTGAGGCAGGCATTATATTGGATATTGAAAAGCAGAAGTTGTCTAGCGGTCTTGAAGGGGGGGGCGATTCACCAATGATAAATGAATCAAAAAGAGATAACAAAGGATTTAGGAATGATATTGAAAAATCGAATGGAAGCAGTCAAGAAATTTTTTGGAAATAAGGTCCTTAGATATGTGATAATTATCTGTTTATTAGCAGTAAGCAACAATAGCGTTTTTGCAATAAAAGTAAAAAGCTTTCGAAAAATAGCTAATGATGAGTATCTGGTCATAAAAAGCAATTTTGAAGAATTGCTTTCATGTTATCGGCCGGATATGGGAACGATTAGTTCTGATTCTAGTGAAAAGATAAAAGCATTTGATTTATGTGTAAGCAAATATTTGTCGCAAAATTTAGATGGATATATTATTAAGCAGTATTCTTTCTGGATTTTACAGAATGGCGGAGATTCATTTACCATTTTTAAATGTTCTGATGAGACGATTTATGGTTTTGAAATTCACTCAGACTTTGCTGGTCAGGCAATCTGTTTTCAAAAGGAGAAGAAGTTTCCAAAACTAGAATTGTCTCAAGGATTTGTTTTTTTCGAACATGATAAAGTTTCTAGAATTTCCTCAAAGCTAAAATAATCATGATCCAATCGAGGTCATAATTATCAAACCCAAGGCCTTTTCTGTATATTTCGTTTTCGTGACCATTGTCATCACCTCGTGTAGCGACGCAAGCGTCTATAGTGGTGGCAGTCGAACAATTTCACAGGTCAAAGAGTTTGTTGGACAAGAGCGCGAAGTAGCAATTAAAGCGATGAATCCGCTGCAGTGATCGAAGGGGTAAAAGAATATGTCAGATGATGGATTAAAAAAACATTTTATCCCACTTTTAGAGAATCAAAAAGTGGAGGCATTAGAGTTTATTGCCAAGCGAAGAATTAATATTTTTGTTTGGGAAAAAGGACATGCTCAAAAG